>OKRR01000029.1_pt1 | contig 136231 bp, 117 predicted proteins | sample 1601211 | NCBI WGS metagenome assembly OKRR01 (sample SAMEA3541525, study PRJEB24748) | human gut metagenome | biome: human gut; feature: human-associated habitat; material: faeces | place: China | collected 2012
ACGCGCTTTGTTCAACCAGAAAAAATCGAAATTGATGCAAACGAAAGGGCAGTTAATGAAAAGTCTCAATACTGCTTTTTCGTTTGCACCACCTTCGATTCTTTCCTTAACGATTTACATAACAATATTTTATCATAACATATAGGTGACTTGTCAATTTATATCTAGTAAACCGGAGTCGACAACGTAAATTGGGCAGATATTGTGGCTACATTCATAACGTAAAGCAGAGCAGAGATAAATGTTCATTCACAAGTCACTCACTGCGTAAATAAAAAGAAAAATCGTGCAAACAAATATGATTTCCTTTGTGAGTTTTGCGAACAGGAACATTATATTTCGTTTGTACGATTTTCTTTATAATAACCAATAATATTGACTTGTGAACGGTCTCCTATATCTGCCCTTGACTACCTATAACGTAGCCATAAAATCTGCCTGCATTACCCAGTTAATCTCCGGTTGTCAGATTTTGATTTTTACCCATTTGCCCTGCTTGAAACGTACCGTTGCAAAAATAAACCTTGATACCTGATCACCGAGTACGCCCATCCAGATACCGATGATTCCCCAGCCAAGGGTATATCCGCAGAGGTAGGAAATGATCGTGCGGATAAAAGTAACACTGATCATGGATGCAACCGCAGTGTAGAGTGTATCACCTGCACCGCGGAGGCATCCCATATAGATGACCTGACAGATCTGGAAAATGACAACAAAGATTATGACATGCATAATCTGGACTCCAATTGCCACAATGTGGTCTTCCGTGAAAAACAGATGGTAGAGACCGCTGGCACCAAAATAGTAGATTGCAACCAGACAGACAGCGATGACAGCACCGATGAGACGGCAGGTTCTTCCGTATTCTTTTGCAAGATCAGGATCACCGGCACCGAGACTGCGCCCAATCAGAGCGACAGCAGTTGCCTGTAGTCCGTCACCAAAAGCAAAGGAAAGAGCCATAATATTCATGCCCACCTGGTGAGCCGCCATGGCATCGGTTCCCTGATCTGCCGCCATAATAGCGGTTAACATAAATCCAATCCGCATCAGCACCTGTTCAAAAAAGACACTGTAAGCGACTTTGATCAGGTTGAGAAACGCAGTGACGGTTGGACGGATATGCTGCTCTATAATATAAGGAATACTTAAAAAACTGTCTTTTCGGAAAACAGAGGCAACGCTCATGATGCAGGCAACTATGGTTCCTGATACGGTAGCAAGAGCTGCACCGCGGATACCGAGTGCCGGAAAACCAAAATGACCGTTGATCAGCAGATAATTTAAAAGGATATTGATTGTGTTGGAGGTCACGTTGGTACGCATGGTGATCTTCGTATTGCCGGCACCGCGCTGCGCAGCGTTGATTCCCATTTGGATGCAGTTGAAGATCATTCCGCCCATAATAATGCTAAAATAAGCAACGGCATCAGCATGGGTGTCAGCAGTAGAACCACAAAAATCAATAATGGCACTTGCAAAAAAGACGAATGCAACACTTGAAATCACAGCAGCAATCACAATAAATAAAACTGCGGTAAGCAGAATTTCATTGGCAGAGTCCGGTTTCTTTTCACCACGTCTACGGGCGACAAGAGCCGAGATCGCAACATTCAGGGCAAAAAAGAGTGCAAGCCCTAATAACTTAGGCTGTGTGGTAAGCCCGACAGCCGCTACTGCATAAGAACCAAGCGAGCTGACCATGAGAGAGTCAATCAGTCCGGCGAATGCAACAAAGAAAGACTCAACAATAGCTGGCCATGCCATATCAATTGTAATCTTTAATGTTTCTTTATGATAATTTCTTTTCACAAGTTGCTTTTTTAACACGTTCATAGCTAAAACTCCATTTTTTAATATATAAAATAGCTTCTTACAGTTTGCACATTATAGCACGTTTTTAGGGACATGGTAAACTTTTTTTGACTTGTCATAAAATCAGCAGGTGTATATAATGGAATTATTCGGTATTCATTTCAGAAAGCGCAGAATTTGCATAGGATTCGAAAAGACTGGAATGGATAGGCTGAAGTTTGAACTGAAAGAGGAATAACGATATGGCTAAAGAATTAACAGAGCTGGAAAAGCATTATAATAAATTTAACGAAGAAAAGCGTCTCGGACGACGTCATGGACAGGTAGAGTACCGCATTACCATGGAGTATATACACCGTTATTTAAAAGAAATAAATAATCCAAAAATTCTTGATGTAGGAGCTGGAACCGGGCGGTATTCCGTGGCTTTGGCAGAAGAAGGATATGATGTCACAGCAGTGGAACTGGTAAAATACAACCTTGGAATTATAAAATCCAAGGGCAGCAGTGTGAAGGCATATCAGGGAAACGCATTGAAACTGTCACGGTTTGCAGATGAAACATTTGATATGACACTGCTTTTAGGACCGATGTATCATCTGTACACATTTGAGGATAAGGTAAAGGCGTTGGGCGAAGCAAAGCGTGTGACAAAAAAGAACGGTCTTATTTTTGTGGCATATCTGATGAACGATTATGGTGTTTTGATGTATGGATTTAAGGAAAATATGATAAAAGAGTGTCTCGGAGATGGCAGGCTGACAGAAGATTTTCACTGTGTGTCAAAAGAAAAAGATCTGTATGAATATGTCACATTATCGGACATTGAAAAAATAAACAAGGCAGTTTCCTTACAGCGTGAAAAAATCATAGCACCTGACGGCGCGGCAAATTATATGCGTCCGGTCTTAAAGGAGATGGACGAAGAAACATTTGAGCTGTTCGTCAGATACCAGATGTCTGTCGCAGAGCGTATGGACTTGATGGGGGCAAGTGCCCACACGGTTGATATTTTGCGTGTATCGTGAAGCAGATAAAAATCAGATGCAAAATTGATTATGCAATATCAAATTGCAGATTATAATAATGGAATACGCGATCTTTGCAGCTTGTGAATAAAAATGCTTGTACGTGATACCCTAACTGTGAAAACAGATGTGCAATACTATCTGAATAAACAGGAGGGAAATGGTATAAAAAATAATTGTTAAATTGTGATGTAATTATTTTTGCCAGAAAAAAGTGAAATGGGTAAAAAACAAAAAAATAACAGTGCATACAATGGTGCGCCAACGGATAAAAAGGAGACTGTATACAAAAATGACACGAACGATGAATACGTTTATGAGAATGGACAGTACGAGAGTGCGCATGGAGGAAATGGCTACCGCTATGGAACGAACCGACAGGTTTCCGGTGTTCATAAGACTTTAAACCGGGAAGCACAGAGGGAATACAAAGCCTTGGAAAATGCCCTGGAGCATGGAACCGCAGGAAAGAAAAATGACGAGCAGCGTCACAGATTAGATTCCGAGTGTGAACTGATGCAGTACCCAAATGAATTAAGCCAGTTGACAGACCGCATGGCATCAGATAGCTGGCAGGGATAATGAAGGTGCTTCGCGATTTTATGAAAATTGCCTTAAATCGGAACAACTACTTTAAATTATTAAATTGAGGTTTAACAAATGAATAAAAATTTAGAAGAAATTTCAGACGGAAAAAGATATGGATTAAACGATATGGTACGGGCAGCCTGCAATGATTGTGCAGGCTGTTCCTCGTGCTGTGAGGATATGGGAGAATCCATTCTGTTAGATCCACTGGATATTTATATGTTGACGAAAAATTTAAACTGCACCTTTGAAAATTTATTGCAGCAGAACATAGAGCTGCATGTAGCAGACGGACTGATCCTGCCGAACTTGAAAATGACACAGGAAAATGTCTGTCCTTTTCTAAAAGAAAAAAGATGCAGCATCCATAGCTTCCGCCCCGGCATTTGCCGTGTTTTCCCATTGGGACGCATTTATGAAGAAAACAAGTTGGACTATTTTCTGCAATCGGAAGGCTGTGTGAAGGAGAACCGCAGCAAGGTAAAAGTAAGCAAATGGCTGGATACGCCGCAACTGAAACAGAATCAGCAATATCTCATAGACTGGCATGCATTTCGCAAGAAAATAGAGCATATTTTAGCAGAGATGCCGGATGAAAACCAGAAAAAGACGATCACGATGTTTTTGCTGAACACCTTTTACATAAATCCGTATGACACGGAACAGGATTTTTATCTGCAATTTTATGCGAGACTGGATAGAATTACGCAGGTGATCGCCTAAATAGCGCAATTATCTAAAATAGCACAATAACGGCAAGGAGAAGTTATGAATTACGAAGGAATTTTGGGATTTAAGGGAACATGGCGGAATTATCAGGCAAGAGTTTTAGAACATGCAGACAGGTACATGGCAGATGGAAAAATACATATTGTAGCAGCACCTGGTTCCGGGAAAACGACATTGGGAATTGAACTGATCCGCAAGATGAATGGAAAAGCACTGATTTTAGCTCCGTCCATTACGATCCGGGAGCAGTGGATCGCAAGGATTGAGGAAGCTTTTTTATGTGAGGGCGTGCAGGGAGAAGATTTTCTTTCACAGAATTTAAAACAGCCGAAAGCAATCACGGTTGCAACTTATCAGGCATTGCACAGTGCCATGACAAGATTTCAGGGAATGCAGGAAGATGCAGAGGTGGAGAGTGGCACAGGAACAGACGAGTGCTTAGCGGAGACTGAGACAGAAGAAGTAGATTACAGCGGTTTTGATCTGGTTGCGGCGATGAAAGAGGCAGGGATCGAAGTGCTCTGTCTGGATGAATGCCACCATCTGCGAAGTGAATGGTGGAAAGCGTTAGAAGATTTCAAAAAACAGGTGGATAACCTCAAAATCATAGCGTTGACAGCAACACCGCCATATGATTCCACACCGGCTATGTGGACACGGTACATGAATATGTGTGGAGAGATCGATGAGGAGATCACGATACCGGAGCTTGTGAAAGAGGGAAGCCTCTGCCCACATCAGGATTATGTTTACTTTAACTATCCGACAAAAGAGGAAGAGCAGGAAGTCAGACGTTTTCAGGAACGCAGCAAAGCAATGACAGAAAAAATCATGCAGGATACACAGTTTCTTACGTATGTGAGAAGCCATAAGGGGCTGAGTGGACAGCTTGCGGATGACCTGCTACTGGATAATCCGGCATATCTGGCATCACTGTTGATTTATTTGCAGAGCAAAAATATTGCATTTCCGTCCAGATTACAGAGACTTTTGGGAGCAAAAAAATTACCGCCCATGAACGTGCAGTGGATGGAGCGTCTGTTACAGGGATTTTTGTATGATGATGTGGATTCTTACATGTGTGACAAGACATATCGCGAATTGTTAATTGCAGATTTAAAATCCAGTGGTCTGATAGAAAAGAAAAAAGTCGTCATGATGAAAAGTGCGGCAGTGGAAAAAATGCTCACAAATTCTCTTGGAAAATGCAACAGCATACGGGATATTGTGTTTCATGAGTATGAGACATCCGGTCAGAATTTAAGACTGCTGGTTTTGACAGATTACATCCGGAAAGAATATGAAAAAGCAATTGGAAATACAGAATACGATGTAAACTCGCTTGGAGTGCTTCCGTTTTTTGAAATGCTCCGGCGCGAAAATGAAAAGAAAAATAAACAAATCCGTTTTGGAGTGCTTTGTGGGACGATTGTGATCATTCCGGCGGAGGCAAAAGAGGCGTTAGAGCAGGAGATCGGAACAGGTGGAAAAGTCACATTCAGCAGGATCGGAAATCTTCCTGAAACAGATTATCTGAAGGTGACGGCTGTTGGAAATGCACATTTTCTGACAGGGGCGGTAACCAATGTCTTCTCAAAAGGCTATATTCAGGTGCTGATCGGCACAAAATCGCTGCTGGGGGAGGGATGGGATTCTCCTTGCATCAATTCTCTGATTCTTGCGAGCTTTGTCGGTTCATTTATGTTAAGCAATCAGATGCGTGGACGCGCTATCCGTGTGATGAAGGAGCAGCCGGAAAAAACAAGTAACATCTGGCATTTAGTATGTCTGAGACCGTGGGATGAGGTGCTGAAGGCAGACGATAATCAGATCAGTGAAGATTACAGTATGCTGGAACGAAGGATGGAACATTTTCTGGGTCTGCATTACACGGAAAATACGATTGAAAATGGAATAAAACGGCTGTCGATTATTAAAACTCCATTTAATAAAACCAATATTGACAGGATTAACAGACAAATGCTGAAAATGTCGGGACAGCGCGATACGCTAAAAAAACGTTGGAACAGTGCGCTTGCAATCTATGACAAAATGGATATTGTTGACGAGACAGAGGTCAAAGACAAGTTTGTGACGAGTGTGGTTTTCTGGGATGCGATTCTCACAATGATCCTGTCAGTAATTTTATTCCTGATCGGGGCAATTGGGGCAGGTATCGTGGCGGCAGCGTCCCGAAATGGACATTTAGCCGGAATCTGCTATTTCCTCATTGTTGTCGGACTGACTGGAATCATGATACGTTTTCCAAAAATTTTCATGCTGTGCAGTCCGTTAAAAAGATTAAAGGCATTTGGAAATGGAATCCGTAAAGCGCTGGAGGAGCAGCAGCTTCTGGAAGAAACACACTGCAAAGTAGTGGCAGAATCGCCGGGCCCGGATAACCATATCATTTATCTGTCCGGTGGAAGCGGCAGGGATAAAGCGTTGTTTGCGCAGTGTGTCAATGATTTTTTTGATGTGATCGACAACCAGCGTTACATACTTGTGAAAAGAAAGGGACGGAAAGGACTGAACGGTTTTTATGCCATTCCAAATTGTTTTTCGAAAAAGAAGGAAGATGCGGAATGTTTCGCAAAATACATGCATCCGTATATTGGAGGCTATGACTGTGTGTATACAAGAAATGAAAAAGGAAGGGAACTTCTGTTAGAAGGCAGGGTAAAGGCACTTGCCAACCGGGAGGAGCGTTGTATTTCCCACAAAAAAGTAAAAGGGGCATTGGAGTAAGAAGATGTAAGACAAACTCCGGTCAGGAGTTTGCCTTACTGAAAAATGACACGCAGATTCCGCCCGGACCGGTATGGGTTCCAATCGTGCTTCCAATGGAGCTGATTGGGAGTTTTTCAATGTGCGATTCCCAGAGATCGGCATTGTCTTTTATGTATTTTTGAAGAAGCGTGTCATCTAATCCGGTAAAACCGAGACAAAGCGGCATGGAAAAATCAATCCCATTGCATTTTGAGATTTCTTCGCGTAACATATTGCATCCATTTTTGGAACCGCGGGCTTTTCCGAGAACCGCAACTTCTCCGTCAACAATTGCAATAACCGGTTTAATGGAAAGAAGGTTTCCGGCGAGCGCGGCGGTTTTTGAAATACGACCGCCGCGTTTTAAATACTCCAAAGTATCTAAAAGAGCCAGAACGCGGACATCCTTCTTGCGCTGATTTAAAGCATTGACAATCTCTGCGGCAGAAGCACCCTCGTCGCGGAGACGGCAGGCATACATGACAAGAATCTGTTCGCCTAAGCAGACATTTTCACTGTCAACAATTGTGATACAGTCCTCATAATCATCCAGTGCAATATTGGCACTCTGGAAAGTGCCGGAAAGCCTGGAGGAAAGTGTGATGACAACAGCAGAATCACCTTTCTTTTTCACATCTTCATAAATCTGCTCAAAATCGTGAGGGGAAATCTGGCTTGTAGTTGGCAGGCAGTCTCCTTCAATCAGCTTTTCGTAAAACTGGCGGTGGCTTAAATTAATGCCGTCAAGATATTCTTCTTCCCCGAAAATTGTTTTTAAAGGTAAAAAGTCAAGTCCTAATGCATCCGCCTGCTCTTTGGTCAGATCAGATGCAGAGTCTATTATAATTCGTACACTCATCATAATCTCCATTTCTATTCATTCATAAGTTTCCATTGGAATAAAAATACATTAAAATATTTTGATAATCAAACTATTATAAACTATAGACCATGTGGAACAGAATGTCAATAGTATTTTGATAATCAAACTATTTTGCTATATGGAATACCGTGCCATTAAGCTGCGTCTGCATAAGAATGAAAAAATAAATTCATACTAATGGTAAATAAATCGCAAAAACAAGGAGGATTTATGAGTTCATTATGGACGCGGGAAATAGAGATGCCAGAGTTTCCGGCTTTGGAAAAGGATATCCGCACGCAGGTTCTGATCATTGGAGGCGGCATGGCGGGAATTTTGTGTGCTTATTTTTTACAGCAGGCGGGAGTTGATTATTGTCTGCTGGAAAAAGACCGCATTTGTCAGGGCGTGACAGCGCATACAACAGCCAAAATTACGGCACAGCAGGGATTGATTTATGAAAAAGTGCTGCAGTCATTGGGGCAGGAGCGGGCGGAACTTTTTTTGAAAGCAAATTTAAAGGCAGTGCAGCATTACAAAAATCTGGGGCGTTTTGTGGACTGCGATATGGAGGAGGCAGATTCCTATCTTTATTCGGTCAGGGAGCGCAGAAAATTAGAAAGTGAGATGCAGGCATTAAGCAGCCTTGGCTTTCAGGCAGATTACACGGAAGAAACCAAACTTCCGTTTGAAGTGGAAGGCGCTATACGTTTTCCTGGGCAGGCGCAGTTTCAGCCACTCAAGTTTGCTGCCGGTATCAGCAAAAACTTGAAAATCTATGAACATTCGCAGGTGCGGGAGATGACAGAGTACTTTGCACTGACGGAAAAAGGCTCCGTCGCAGCGGAGAAAATTATAATCGCGACACATTTCCCATTTATCAATACGAGAGGTTCCTATTACTTAAAGTTATATCAGCACCGTTCCTATGTCCTTGCCTGCGCATATGAAAAAAATCTGAAAGGAATGTATCTGGAAGCGGACAATATCGGCTTGTCATTGCGCAATTACAAAAATTATCTGCTCATAGGTGGCGGCGGACATCGAACCGGAAAAGAAAAAAACAGCTGGGATTTACTGCGTGATATTGCAAAAGAATATTTTCCAGAGGTGAAAGAACAGTATTTCTGGGCAACACAGGATTGCATGTCGTTAGATAAAAGACCTTACATCGGACCATACAGTAAAAATACGCCGGATCTTTTTGTGGCAACCGGATTTGGAAAATGGGGAATGACAGGTTCTATGCTGTCGGCTATGATCCTGTCGGATCTTGTGCAGGAAAGAGAAAATGAATATGCTGCCATTTTTTCACCTTCGCGGAATATATTAAAACCACAATTAATTTCTAACATCAGTCATGCCATTACCGGCATCGGAAGAATCGGTGGAAAAAGATGCAGTCATATGGGCTGCGTATTGCAGTGGAACAGGGAGGAACAGGCGTGGGAATGTCCGTGTCACGGATCAAGATTTTCTGCGGACGGAAAAGTGTTGGACAATCCTGCCTGTGATGGACTAAAACAGAAACATAAAAAATAGGTATTGAGATTCAAAAAAAGCAGTGGTATGATACGAAGTCGGAATAAAAAACAAAGGAGAAAAAACAATGAAATACGTGAGACAATTTTTGATCATTTTGTTCATTTCATTTCTGGGTGAACTTTTAAAACATATCATACCACTATCAATACCGGCGAGTATTTATGGCATGCTACTTCTTTTTCTTGCATTGGAATTTAAAATCTTAAAGGTTTCAGACATTAAAGAGACGAGTAATTTTCTGATTGAGATAATGCCTTTAATGTTTGTGCCGGCAGGAGTCGGACTGCTTGATTCCTGGGGAGCGCTGCAGCCAATCTGGATTCAGGTGGTTGTGATCACTTTGATCTCAACAGTGGTTGTTATGGGCGTTTCCGGAAGTATTACGCAGTTTGTAATCCGTAAGGGAAAGAAAAAGGAGGAGTAGGACATATGAAACCATTTTTAACAGATTCTGTTTTCTTGGGAGTTGTGATCAGCCTGCTGACCTACGAGTTTGGATTATGGTTTAAGAAAAAAGTAAAAATAGCGATATTTAATCCACTTTTAATTTCTGTGATCGCAGTTATGGTTTTTCTTGTGGTATTTCATATCGACTATGCCGATTATCAGGAAGGCGCAAAATACATAAGCTATCTGCTGACACCAGCAACTGTCTGCCTTGCAGTGCCACTTTATGAACAGCTTGAGCTGCTTAAGAAAAATATGAAAGCAGTCATCGCCGGAATTGTTTCAGGTGTGATTACCAGCGTCAGCTGTATTCTGGTATTGGCACTGATTTTCCATTTTGATCATCAGCAATATGTTACATTGCTTCCAAAATCAATTACCACAGCAATTGGAATGGGCGTATCAGAGGAACTTGGCGGCTATGTGACCATTACCGTTGCGGTCATTATTATAACCGGAATTTTTGGATACATAACAGCGGACGTGATCTTAAAACTTTTTCATATAGAAGAACCTATCGCAAAAGGAATTGCAATTGGTTCTGCATCCCATGCAGTTGGAACTGCCAAAGCAATGGAACTTGGAGAAATCGAAGGAGCGATGAGCAGTCTGTCGATCGCAGTTTCCGGTATTTTAACCGTTGTTGTCGCTATGATATATGCGAATTTTCTGTAAATCTGTTTTAGAGTTAGAATCATTGCAATCCGTCATGGCAGGAAAAATAAGTACATAAAATAATCAAGCAAAATACACACGAAGCGATATCGTGTGTATTTTACTTTACAGATAATAGCATGAGTGATGTAGTGGTAACAAAAGCCACAGAATTTCATATAATAATTTGAAAATATTTTATGGAAGAAAATATGTATTGTCAGAATCGAATCAGTTATCGTGTGCAGGAAGGGGATTCCCTGTACAAACTTGCAAAACACTTTCATACAACCGTAACCGAACTTATTTTGCTCAATTCCGGGGTGAATCCTTATAATCTTCAGGTTGGCATGCGTCTTACAATCTGCCCGGGAGAAGGTTACGTGGAGGACAGACCAGAAGCTGGAAATACCGGCAATCAGCCAGCAACTCGTCCGGGCAGCAATCAAAATAACAATCAGTCAAATCGCCCGAATAACAATCCAATCGGCGGAGTTGTGATCATTCCAACAACCCCAACTCGTCCCGGAGCAACGCAGCAGCCAGGAACATCAACCCGTCCGGGAGCAGCGCAGCAGCCAGCAACCCCAACGCGCCCGGGAACAACGACCCAGCCCGACAGCAGTAATGGCATGGATTTAAGAGAGCGCATGCGTATGGCATGGCTCAATCACATCATGCTCGTAAAATTTTATCACATCAGTTTCTTTGAAAATCTGTCGAGCCAAAATGCGTGGAAAGACGCAGTACGGAAAAATGCAGAAGACATCCTTGCGATTTTCGCACAGTACTATCCGGCTTCCGCAATGCAGAGATTTCGGACACTTTTTATGGAACATCTGCGCCTGACAGATGAAGTCGCCGACGAATTAAAGGCTGATCCAACCTATTCGGGAGAGACAATGGAAAACTGGTATATCAACGCAGAGGAGCTTGCATCCTTTTTGAGCAGGCAGACACCGGCATACAATGAGACGGAGTTGCGGAAAATGTTCTACGATCATCTTGATATGGAGCGACAGCAAATGGAGGCTTACCTCGACGGCGATTATGAGACGGATATTGCAATCTATTTGAGATCGCAGCAGAACATGATCGAGCTGGCAGATTTCCTTGCAAGCGGACTTCTTGCGCGGTAAATAACCAAAGACCACCACCCGGCATATCTCAATATGAGCGTTGCAGCCGCAGACTGTAAAAAATGCGGCGAAGCTCATTTACGAGGAAGGGTGGTGGATTTTTTTGCTTGAAAAAATCATAGCAATCATCATAATACTTGCAATACTTCTGCTTATCAGCCTGTTCATCTGTATCGTAGTCAGATGCAAAAAAAGCAGGAAAAAAGTAAAAGTAATGTGCAACAGTCAGAAAAACAGACTTTTAAATGAATTGTCGGAGCCGTTTGGCTTCTGTTATATTCCACCCAATCCATACCGTGGACGCTGGCAGCCAGACCGGATATGATGCTTTATGTGGACCGCGTCGTTTTTGCAGGACCGCTTGCCGTCGCATAAAAAAAGTATTATTACCTCAAATTTTAAGTTCTATAATCATAAATTATAAATGGTTGACATAACTTTGGATAAATCGAAGAAAAAGCCGAAAAACCGCGTTATTTTAAGAAAAACAGTTTGACGAAATTGGCATTTATGATAAGATATAGTCGTTAGTCCTGAACGGGATAAAGAAAAAATTGCAATCAGGAAAGTGACGGCTGGCTGAGATTAGCCGGTGACAATAGAGAAACAGAATCGAAGGAGTTTGAAAAAATGATTAAAGTTGTGAAATTCGGTGGAAGCTCTCTTGCAAGTGCAGAACAGTTTGCGAAAGTTGGCAAGATTATCCGCGCAGACAAAGAGCGAAGATATGTAGTGCCTAGTGCACCGGGAAAAAGAAATTCTAAGGACACAAAGGTAACAGATATGTTGTATGCATGCTATGATCTTGTGGAGAAGGATGAAGATTTCCGTGTGATGTTAATGAAAATCAAAGACCGTTATGACACAATCATTAATGGTTTGAATCTAAAACTTTCTTTAGAGGAAGAATTTAAGAAAATCTCCGAGAATTTTAAAAATAAAGCAGGTGTTGATTATGCAGCATCCCGCGGTGAATATCTGAACGGTATCATCATGGCGAACTACCTTGGATATGAATTTGTGGATGCAGCAGAAGTGATCTTTTTTGATGAGGACGGCAACTTTATGCCGGAGAAAACAGATCAAGTGTTGTCTGAGCGTCTTGCAAAAACAGAGCGTGCGGTCATTCCGGGATTTTACGGCGCCAAAGAAGATGGAACCATCAAAACATTTTCACGTGGAGGTTCTGATATCACAGGATCTATCGTATCGAGAGCGGTTCACGCAACCTGTTATGAGAACTGGACAGACGTTTCCGGATTCCTGATCGCAGATCCAAGAATCATCGATAACCCACAGCCAATCAAGACAATCACATACCGTGAGCTTCGTGAACTTTCCTACATGGGAGCCGGAGTTCTTCATGAAGATGCGGTATTCCCAGTGCGCAAAGCTGGTATACCGATCAATATCCGCAATACCAATGCACCGGAAGATGAAGGAACCTGGATCGTTGAGAGCACCTGTCATCAGTCAAAATACACGATCACCGGTATCGCAGGTAAAAAAGGCTTCGTTTCTGTAAATATTGATAAAGATATGATGAACTCCGAAATTGGATTTGGCAGAAAAGTGTTATCTGCATTTGAAGACAACGGAATCTCATTTGAGCATATGCCTTCCGGTATTGACACCATGACCATTTTTGTTCATCAGCCGGAGTTCGAGGGAAAAGAGCAGGCAGTCATCTCTGCTATCCACAGATATGCACAGCCTGACAGCATTGAGTTAGAGAGTGATCTGGCACTTATCGCAGTTGTTGGCCGTGGCATGAAATCCACACGCGGAACAGCAGGTAGGATTTTCTCCGCATTAGCACATGCAAACATCAATGTAAAAATGATTGATCAGGGATCTTCTGAGTTGAACATCATTATCGGTGTAAGCAACGCAGATTTTGAGAATGCGATCAAAGCAATTTACGATATTTTTGTCATCACACAGTTATAGGATAAATGAAAGAACAAACTACTTTTTGTAAGACAATTGAAAAAGTATGGAAAAATAGGGCTGCATTGGTTATCGCAATTGCAGCCACTGTTTTTATGTGCGGATTAACGGTGCTTGAATTTATGGCGCTTCGAATGGAGTGGAATCTCCCGGTGTTATCTTATCTCACAGGTGATTCTGACAGTTATATTTTTGAAGAATACAGAAGCGATGAGATGAAGCTGGATGACAGCACGGAAAATGTATTGCTGGAGGAAACGGATAGTTTAGGACAGGAATTTTCGGGAGACAGTTCATTAAAGAATGGCTTGCAGGAGAGCGATTCTCGGAAAGATAGTTCGCCAGGAGAATTATTGCAGGAAAACGATTTACAGGAAGATTCTTCTAATAGCAATGCTTCACAGGAAAAGTCTGATTTAGAACATTCAGCCGAAAAAACGGAAAACAGCGCCGAGGCAGAATATCCTTATTATCTGAAAGTGAACCGGAAGGAAAACTGTATCACCGTATACACATTAGATGAAAATGGCGAATACACAGTTCCGTATAAGGCAATGATCTGCTCGACCGGATTATACAATGGAACGCCGCGCGGTGTATTTCATTTGTCTACCAAGTACTTGTGGAGAGAATTGTACGGAAAAGTTTATGGTCAGTATGCCACCAGAATTACAGGCGGTGTTCTTTTTCATTCCGTTCCATATTATAAAAAGTCAAAAAATGCCCTGTGTACCGACAAATATAATAAACTTGGGCAGCAGGCGTCTATGGGGTGCGTGCGGCTTACGGTGGAAGATGCAAAATGGATTGCCGATAATTGTCCGGCTGGAACAACTGTTGAGATTTATGATGATGACGATCCGGGACCACTGGGAAAGCCGGAGGCAGCGCATATCGATACCGACAGTCCGAACAGGGGCTGGGATCCGACAGATCCGGACGAGGACAACCCATGGCACCAGCTATCGGACGATCAATAAGCAGGTAAAATGAAATATTTTACCCGGAAAACTCTATAAGAACATGAAAAAGGCGACATCGAAATTTTTTTTCTTTCAATGCCGCCTTTTAAACTATTTCGTCCATGGGACTGTACCTCGCTATTCTTTTTTCTTGTGTTTTCCTGTTTCTGGTTTGACTTGAAACTTCTAAACAACTTTTATTGCTTATCGTTTCATTTGCAAAACCTTGAAACAATCATTTGGACTTCTTCGCTTTTTCCTCAACTTCTGAAATTGTTTTCTTATGACATTTGGAATTGTATCATATAAGAATGTCTCTGACTGATACTAATTCATGATTCCTTTCTTAGGATTGTCATGTTTTCAGTTCATCTTTTGAAGGTAAAACCGAATGCACTTAATGTTTTGGTGGACTGTACCTCGATTCTTTAAAAATTCTTTTGGGTAAATCGTTACGTTTCTGGTGGTCCGTACCTCCATTTCTTTAAAATTCTATTAGGTAATTCGTTCTCTTTCTGGTGGATTGTACCTCCTTTAATTTTTTTCTCTCTCGTTTTTGTTAATTTATTTATAACAGATAAAACACTATTTGTCAATAATAAAATTAGAAAAAAATAAAAATAAAATAAATGATAATGATAATTGTATTAATTTTATAAAATATTCAGAAAACAATGGCGGAATGGAACCGTGGAACTTCTTTTTCATATAATAAAATGAAGGGAGCGTAGGTGCAGGGATATGAACGGTCAAACAATACTTTTAATAAGCGATATGCGTCAGGTATATCTGGCAGAAATCCTGACAAAAAAAGGAATCAGTGTGCGCTGCCTGGATATTAGAAATAGTCAGACAGCAGAAGAACAGCTTTCCAAGTTAAAAAATTTTCTTACAGAGGCAGCAATGCTGATACTTCCGATTCCGGTTGCAAAAGTTCCGAAGCAGGATCAGTTGAATGAAATTTTGAATAAAAATCTGAAAAACGATACATTGGTGCTTGGCGGATGCTTCTCAGAAGAACAGAGAGACATCTTAGGAAGGAGAGGAATTCGTTATCTTGATTTTATGGAGGATGAAGTGGTGACGCAGGAGAATGCAGTGGCAACCGCAGAAGGTGCAATTGCAGAACTTGTAAACCATAGTCCTTATAATATAGAAGGCGCAAAGATTCTGGTAACCGGATATGGAAATTGCGGCAAAGAAATCGCCTTAAAACTCCGCGGACTTGGAGCGAGGGTAACGGTACTTGCAAGGCGCCGTGAGGTAAGAAAACAGGCAAAAGAGGACGGATTTTACGCAGTCGATTTTGCATTTGGTCCGGAGGAGGCAATGGGTGCGGCAATGCTTGTAAACACAGTGCCGGCACCGGTTGTGACAAGAGTTATTATCCGCGAACTTCCGCGGGACGCCTACATTCTGGATATTGCCTCAAAACCCGGCGGAACAGATTTCGCATGTGCAAAAGAGGCTGGTATCCGGGCAGATCTTGTTCTTGGAATTCCGGGAAAATATGCACCAAAGGAGAGTGCTTATATTCTTGAGCGGGCGATAGGACGTTTTACGAAAAAAATGGAGTGATTACGCAAATCTGTTTGTGTCAGAAAATATATACAAATGTAGTACAGTTGACTAAAAATAGCAGGAAGGTATAGAAAATGGACTTTTCAAAATGTAATATCGGACTTGGGATTACAGGTTCCTTCTGCATGTTTTCAAGAGCCAGAAAGGAAATAGAAAGGCTCACGGAATTGGGGGCAAATGTGATTCCTATTTTTTCATTTAATGCACAGACCTGTGATACCAGGTTTGGAAGTGCAAAAGATTACGTGGAAGGAATTTGTGATATTACCGGAAATGAGGGGATACGCACCATTTGTGCAGCAGAACCGATCGGACCGAATAATTTTCTGGATATTATGGTGATCGCACCGTGTACCGGAAATACAGCGGCAAAGCTTTGCAATGGAATTACAGACACTCCGGTGCTTATGGCAACGAAAGCCCATATGAGAAATGGAAAACCGCTTGTGATCTCAATCTCAACGAATGATGCACTCGGCGCAAATTTCAAGAATATTGGCATGCTTATGAATACGAAGAATGTTTATTTTGTTCCGTTTGGTCAGGATAATTGCAAGAGTAAGCCTAATTCGCTGATTGCAAAAATGGAATTACTGCCGGAAACAATTGAATATGCTTTGAATGGAAAGCAGATACAGCCGGTGATTCAGGAGCCGAATTAAACCTCGTATTGTTAATGAAAAAGAAAAATCGTCCAGACGAAATATGATGTTCCTGTTCGCAAAACTCACAAAGGAAATCATATTATCTGGACGATTTTCTTTTTGTCAAACTTTACAAGCATTATTTATTTCTGCTCTGCCTCGTAAGCTTCACGACAGGCTTTTGCAAGCTGGTCTCCGCAGGAAGTTCCACGTCCGTTGCAGGAGATACCTCCAATTTTCTGCTCTACCTGCTCAACGGTTAAGCCCTCTACAAGCTTTGGAATCGCCTGAAGATTTCCGTTGCAGCCACCGGTAAATTTTACGTTATGAACCACATTTCCTTCTAATTCTAATTCAATCTGGGTAGAACATGTACCTTTTGTTTTGTATACATACTTCATAATATATGCAGACCTCCTCTTTTGATGATACGATTCCATACATTATATATCATCCCGGAAGTGTTCGACAAGTTCTTTTTTGGAAAATCAAAATACCCCGGATGTTATGCCGGGGCATGAGTTAGTCGTTTATACTGTTAAAGTCGATAAATAAATCTGGATAGATTCCTACGTTGATCGTATCTGAGAATGAGTATTCGTCAATATCACCATGTTCCAGATCGTATACAGTAATCCGTTTTTTTTCTGGATCAACAATCCAGTATTCGCGAACACCAGCAGTACGGTATTTGAATAGTTTTGTGTAATAGTCCATTCGTCTGCTGCCAGATGATACTATTTCTATAATCCAATCTGGTGCACCATTGCAGCCTTTATCTGTGAGCTTGGATTTGTCGCAGATGACGCTTATATCCGGTTCAACATAATTTTTATCATCTGCATTTAGAAAAACGGCAAATGGAGCGATATATGGCTCACACGACCCCCCTCTTGATTTTATATAGGTGTTAATGATGGTAAAGAGATTGCCGGCTATAAGCTGATGTCTGCGTGTAGGTGGAGCCATGTAATAGATTTGACCATCGATCAGTTCGGCGCGTTCCCCATCCGGGAGGTTATAAATATCATCTGTAGTATAGATTCTTTCCTGTGGTAAAGTCATTAAAACACCACCTTTCATAAATAATAGGGGATAAGAGTATCTTCGTCATCTTGCAATAGAATTATAGCTTATAATTAAAAATATGTACATAATATAAAACAAAAATAAAGATATCTGTTTGTGGAGGATATTTTTCAGTTAATAAAAAATTCACAAATCGTTTACGCCTATTTTAGTTGTGATAAAGCTTGAAAAGTGTTACAATAGCGATACCGTGCGAGATTTGTAGCTGGTAAATTTTACAGTACAGATGTTCAAATTTAATAAAGCCGGGGACAGGAATAGGAGTTTTTATGGGAGCATTGACAAAAATCTTCGGAACGCACAGCGAGAGAGAGTTAAAAAGAATTTATCCGCTCGTTGACAAAGTAGAGTCCTACCGCGATTCTATGCAGAAACTTTCCGATGAAGAATTAAGAAACAAAACAAAAGAATATAAAGAGCGTCTGGAAAAGGGCGAGACTTTGGATGACCTTTTGCCGGAAGCATTTGCAACGGTTCGTGAAGCAGCAAAACGTGTGCTCGGCATGGAGCATTACCGCGTACAGATTATCGGTGGTATCATTCTTCATCAGGGACGTATTGCAGAGATGAAGACCGGTGAAGGTAAGACACTTGTTTCTACACTGCCGGCATACCTGAATGCACTGGAAGGCAAAGGTGTCTGCATCGTAACCGTCAATGATTACCTTGCAAAACGAGATTCTGAGTGGATGGGACAGGTTCATGAATTCCTTGGACTGAAAGTAGGCGTCGTGTTAAATTCCATGACGAACGACGAGCGCAGGGAAGCATATAACTGTGATATTACTTATGTTACAAATAACGAACTTGGTTTTGATTATCTGAGAGATAACATGGTGATCTACAAAGAGCAGCTTGTTCAGCGTGGATTGCATTATGCCATCATCGATGAGGTCGACTCTGTATTGATTGATGAGGCAAGAACACCACTGATCATTTCCGGTCAGAGTGGTAAATCTACCAAGCTATATGAAGCGTGTGATATTCTCGCAACACAGTTAAAACGTGGTGAGGATGTGCCGGAGTACTCCAAGATGGACGCCATCATGGGTATTGAACAGGAAGAGACAGGAGACTTTGTTGTCAACGAGAAGGATAAAGTTGTCAACCTGACACAGGAAGGTGTGAAAAAGGTTGAGCAGTTCTTCAAGATCGACAACCTCGCAGATGCTGAGAACCTTGAGATCCAGCACAATGTGATCCTCGCTTTAAGAGCACATAACCTTATGTTCCGCGATCAGGACTACGTGGTAAAAGATAACGAGGTTATGATCGTTGATGAATTTACCGGACGTATTATGCCGGGACGCCGTTATTCAGACGGACTTCATCAGGCGATCGAAGCGAAAGAGCATGTAAAAGTAAAACGTGAGAGCAAGACGCTTGCAACGATCACATTCCAGAACTTCTTCAATAAATTTGACAAAAAGGCCGGTATGACTGGTACAGCACTCACAGAAGAAAAAGAGTTCCGTGATATTTACGGTATGGACGTTATTGAAATCCCGACCAATAAACCGATCCAGCGTATCGATCATCATGATGCCGTATATAAGACTAAGAAAGAAAAATATCGTGCAGTTGTCGAGGAAGTGAAGAAGGCACATGAGAAAGGACAGCCGGTACTGGTTGGTACGATCAATATTGATACTTCCGAACTGCTCAGCGGCATGTTAAAAAGAGAGGGAATCCCTCATACAGTATTAAATGCAAAGTTCCACGAACTGGAGGCTGAGATCGTAGCAGGTGCCGGACAGCATGGAGCAGTTACGATCGCAACAAACATGGCAGGTCGCGGTACGGATATTAAGCTTGATGATGACGCAAGAGCAGCAGGTGGTCTTAAGATCATTGGTACGGAACGTCATGAATCAAGACGTATTGACAATCAGCTCCGCGGTCGTTCCGGCCGTCAGGGAGATGTGGGAGAATCACAGTTCTTCATTTCGCTCGAAGATGATCTGATGAGACTCTTTGGCTCTGATAAACTGATGGATGTGTTCAATGCACTTGGTGTTCCGGAAAATGAACAGATCCAGCACAAGATGCTTACCTCTGCCATCGAGAAAGCACAACAGAAGATTGAGGCAAACAACTACGGTATCCGTAAGAACCTGTTAGAATATGATCAGGTTATGAACGATCAGAGAGAGATCATTTACAAGGAGCGTTTACGTGTACTCAATGGTGAGAGTATGAGAGATGCGATCTTCAAGATGATCACAGACCGTGTGGAGAGCTGCGTGGATACCTGTATTTCTTCTGAGATTCCAAAAGACGAGTGGGATTTGAATGAACTGAATCAGTTGCTGCTTCCTATCATTCCTCTGGAACCTATAACAGAAGAAACGATTGCTGATATCAGGAATAACAAAGAACTGAAACATCTCCTGAAAGAGAAAGCAGTGAAGTTATATGAAGCAAAAGAGACAGAGTTCCCTGAACCGGAACAGTTCCGCGAGTTAGAGCGTGTCGTACTGCTCAAAGTGATCGATCGTAAATGGATGGATCATATAGATGATATGGATCAGCTTCGTCAGGGTATTGGACTTCAGGCATATGGACAGAGAGATCCGCTTGTTGAGTACAAGATGGCAGGATTTGATATGTTTGATGAGATGACAGCGAACATTCAGGAAGATACGATCCGTTTGTTGTATCATGTGAAGATTGAGCAGAAGGTAGAACGTGAGCAGGTTGCAAAAGTAACCGGAACAAACAAGGATGATTCAGCTCCTGCTGAACCGAAGAAACGTGCAGCAGCGAAGATTTATCCAAATGATCCATGCCCATGCGGTTCTGGAAAGAAATACAAACAGTGCTGCGGAAGATTCGCAGAGTAAAAAAGATGCAGAGCATTCAGAAGAGAAATTGTCTGAATGCTCTGATTTTTTTATTGCATAGGAAATTTCTTCCTATGCAATAAAAAACGCTCCGCGAGGATGCGACTGATGCGCAGAAGAATTATGCAAGCTAAAGCTTGCGCACATCAGCGCGCAAAGAGTTGCAAAGCAACTCTTTGTTGCTGATATCAATGACTGCTTTTGAGATAATAACATCCTCTGAGAGATAAGGGGTATCAAAAAATCTTGAATCATATGAATTTTCCCGGTAATCACCAAGAACAAAAATACAATTGTCCGGAACAGTAAAGGTGTCGGTGCAGTTTGTTTCAAGATCTTCATCAAGATAAGAACTTTCGTCAAGTCTATTTCCATTAATGTATACATAGCCATCGCGGAATATAATGTTATCGCCTGCAACACCAATTATTCGTTTGCAGTAAACCTGATCATTGAAGTGAAAGAAAATAATGTCACCTCTCTGCGGACTGCTGGTAACATAAGCTAATCGGTTGCCAATCACAATATCACCGGTCATGAGAGTTGGTTCCATGGAACCAGACTTAATAGTGGAAATTGAAATAACAAAATTTAATATAAGAGAAATAAGCGCAAGAACTGCAATATAAATTCCAAGCCCCTTAAAACTTAATTGAAAATTTTTATCATTAACTTTCTTATCCATAAGTGCCCTTTCTGTTTGTTATACTATACTGCACAGCACTTGGAAATTCAACGAAAATATATGTGGGGAAATCTCAAAAAGTAATGTAAACTATGATATGATAATGCCATGATGCAGCAGGAGAAAAAGATGAAATACAAAAAATATTTAATTTGCGTTTTTGCATTTATTGCCGTTTGTATCGTGTGCATAATGCAGATACATAGCAGACAAGAGGAAACATACACAAAAATCACATCAGTAGATGGTGTGACCTTTGATATGCCGGAAAAACTTTTAGAACAGGCAACAGCGATTACGTTTATATCGGATCATAAAGATTACAGCACAGATACTTATTTATTTAAAGACGGAAAAAGTATCTATCTGTTGCTTGACAAGGGAAATATAGTAGTTGCAGTTGAAAATATGACAAACTACAGATTAAAAAATACTGCAAATATGGAAGATGCTATTGCAGAGGAATCATTTGACGGCATATGGATGAATCCACTGGGGGAAGAATTGTCTTGTGAAATAGAGGAAAAAGATAGTGTTTATAAATTAGTGGCAGATGTCAGTGGAGAAGTACCGCTGACAACAGAAACATATGGAATGTTTGTCGGCAAATTTGTATATGTGTCTGTAGATGACTATGAGTGTTCTATGTTTGTAGGCGTAAAATCCAATGATTATGACACACTTGAAAAAAATGAACTTTCTATGATGGAACATATTGCAAAATCTTTGACCGTTACAGATCTGACGGAAAATCTGATAATGACAGATGACGCCCGGATAGAAAAAGAATTGGATAAAACAAACAGTGGCTTTGTTATAAAAAGCAATCAGGGAACAACAGGTACGAAGTATTCGGATATCTATCATCTGCTCAAAATCGGGGAGACTGGACTCTATCATGCGTATGATAAAAATGCGGAAAATGGACTTTCAGATGGTGAGATAACAATTGATCAGTTGTATACAGGGGATGCTGCAGTGAAACTGATCAAAGAATACTGCCAATCTGGAAAATCTATGTATCAATACGCAGATGCGCCCGCAGGTTACAGTTGGCAGGTAATTCGTTATCATTTATCAAAATCGCAGAATGAATTGTATACAAATATCAGGATAGAAGGTCTGGACGGAGAGCGACTAAAATATCATGGTATTTCCTGCACGACAAGAACCTATGATATAATCTATGACTGGGACAGCACAACAGACATATATTGTTATTATGCAGTACCAGACGGCTGCAGAGAATACATGTTAGAGTGCGGAAACAGATATCAGTCTACTTCTGAAACGGCTTGTTTCTGGATTGAGTGTGATTGAGGGGAGGCATTGGGCTTAAATTTGCATTTTATATAATATATTACTATGGTATAATCTACATATAGTAAAAACAATAAAAAGAGGATACGTTATGGAAAAAAGAATATATTATCATTATTGTTCGGTAGATACATTTTTTAATATCATGCAGACGTCAACAATACGATTAGGGAATCCGTTATTCATGAATGATTCAGCGGAAATTATATGGTTGTTAGAGCTGCTTAAAAATTATGTGGCTAAAAATAAAAATTGTCCTGAAATTTTAAAAAAATGGAGTCTGATAAAGCAAATGATAAATAAACTACTGCAAAAGATAGATTTACCATTTATTTTTTGCCTATCTAAGGGGAATGACGTCTTGAGTCAATGGAGATCATATGCAGATGATGGAAAAGGGGTGGCTATTGGGATAGATGTAAATAGGTTATTAAAACTTGATACAGAGTTGTTGACGGGTAAGGATATAATATATGATGATAAAGAACAGATGAAATTGCTAGAACAGAAGAAACTTGATGATTCTCTTGATGATTTTATTGAAGAATTAGAAATGGTACTTCCAGGAGAGAATGAAACAGAGATTTACAGCAAAGTAAGAAAGGTAGCTTCATATATTTTGAATGAAGCAATCATATGTAAAAATCCAGCATTTGAAGAAGAACGTGAATTTAGAATTTTATGTTCACCTTCAAAAGTAAGTGAAAAATCAATGGTTAGTGAGATTAAGTTCAGATCAAACAATAAACAGATTTTACCATATAGGGAAATATATTTTGACGGATATGCGCACGAGATAATTCAGAACATTACAATTGGACCTAAATCAGTGTTGAATGATAGAAACCTAGGGTTATTTTTAAAAAAACATGGCTTAAAATGGCTGGATGAAACAACAGAGTTGCCTTTAGAAAGTGAAAAATGGACAAGACATATAGAAGTTTCAAAAGCAACATATAGATAAAGCATATGTAAATGATACATAGATCATTGATTTATAAAAAGGAGTGCAAATGTATGTTGTACACGTCAATAGAAATACGCATACCAGAAGCAATGAAACCATACGTTGCAGAGAAAAATGCAGAAGAAGAAGAGTTACAGAGAAATGCGTTGTTGTTGTATCCACATATATTAAGTAAAAAAATATCACATGGTAAAGTAGCAGAGATATTAGGAATTTCAAAGTCAGATTTGATTGATTTGTATGGGAAAATGGGGTTCTGTTATTTTGACCAAACAATGGATGAATTAGATGAAGATTTAAAAACATTTAACAGAATCAAGGAGGAAAAATAAATTGTGAAAGAAGTAAAAAAAAGAAGGAGAAAGAATGCACTGATAGTGTTATTAGCAATGCTAGTAGCAGTAGTCTTTTCCGGGTATGGTGTAGTAAGCGAAAATATGCTTGTTGCTTCAATGGCAGAGCTGACGATTGAGCCGGGAAGCAAGGACGACCAAGTTAATTCTTTGTGCAATGCTGGACATGAAGACATTGTAAATGAAATGGTGTTAGCGGGTGGAGTTTCAGCAGGAAAAGCAGAAGAATTATTAAACAAGGGTTATTGTCTTGTATATATGCAATCATGGAAAGATGCTGGAAAGATTCCACAAGATTTCACACCGTCATCTGCGAAAATAAATTCCGCAGAAAGTCAGTCGCAATCACAAAATACGGCGACTGAAAACACAAAACAGGAAACAGCTAAATCTGATACATCTACGACAAACACTTCTACAAAAGCAGAAACGAAAAATTATTCAGATGAAGAAATCGCAAATGCTTGGAAAGTGACCACCACCGTAGATGCAACTTGTGCCACTGATGGATATAAAGAGTATAAAAATACCCTTACCAATGAAAAGAAAACAGAGACTATCCCGGCAACAGGACAGCATGATTATCAAGTTACTGATAGTGTCGATGCAACTTGTACGGAAAAAGGCAGTGCCACTTATACATGTTCTGTATGTGGGGATTCTTACACAGAAGAAACAGATATGTTGGAACATTCATATGAAGTAGTAGACCAGAAAGACGCTACATGCACCGAAGATGGATATACAAAATACGAGTGCAGTGTATGCGGAGATTCTTATGAAGAGACAATCAAAGCTACAGGTCATGATGATGGAGAATGGACAACCACAAAAGAAGCATCCTTGTTCAGCAATGGCTTAAAAGAATTAAAATGTACCGTTTGTGGAGAAGTTATTGATACACAGTCAATTCCACAGACATGTCCGCTTCCATTAGCAGGTGTGACTGCAATTGTCGTTGTAGTAACTGTTATCATTGTAGGAATCATTATCGTGATTCGTAAAAAAAGAAAATAAGGTGGCTTAAAACTGCCTGCCCCCGAAAGGGGGCTTACTTTTTACTTTTTCAAATGGTATTTTAATGGTATTTTCTACATTTAGGAAAGGAAAAATATGAAAAAATACATAAGACGATTTTTGATGTTGCTGATAATTGCAGTAATTACACTTAGTAATTTTATAATGGTAAGTGCAAAATCATACACAGAGGGAGTAGATGATGCAGAATTAGATGATTTTTACAAAAACTACACATTAAATGGAAGACAGGTGATTTACAATAATGAATTGCAAATGTATGTGTTCCAGACAGAGAATAAGACAAAAGTATCAAAGACATTTTATCATACGATTGCTTGGGAGTTTTCAAGGACACTTCCGGGAACGAAAGAGTATTATCATGATGCAAGTGGCAATCGTGAATATGTCATGTTTGATATAGATTATCTGCATGAGATTGAATACAACAAGAAAAATGGAACAACTGTAGCAACCTATACATTGCAGTTAGAGGATGTTTTGAACACTATCCGAGCAAAAGACCAAGGCTGGTACGACGAAATCATGGAATTGAAAGATAATAACATCACAGCCTATATGATGGTTGATGCAGTTATCCAAGTTACATATGATGATGGCAAAAATTGGAGTGGTACTATATGGAATGGTCAGTACATAGATACTGTTTATTTCCACGAGAACTACAAGGAACTAAATAAAACCTTTACGAATAAAAAGGTGCAGGACGGAATAGAAACTCATTACAACATAGACGTATCAATAGGAGAGCCAAGAGAAGAAATAAAAATTGAAGATGATACGAAAACGGAAGTTCCAAGCACAGTTGCTAAAATGATTATCAAAAAAGACTATACGGATACGAATATGTCAGTAAATACCACAGATTCGATCTATGACGGGGAAGAAATATTGTAGCTGGATAATTAGATATGAATATGTATTGAGAAAGAAGGTGTAACGTTAATGACAGAAGAATTTAAAGAAATATTAGATGCTGGGGAAAACGATACAGTTGAATTTAAGAGTTGGGTTAATGCAAGAAATGTGAAAGAAATTATATCTCTTGCTGTTGATGAATTAATAGCATTTGCAAATAATAAAGGTGGAACGGTTTATTTTGGCGTAGAGGATAATCCAGTTACAGTTACAGGGTGTGACAGAGACTATGATGGACAGCGTATTATAGAGGCAATTTATGATAGGACTATTCCCCCATTATTTACTGAAATATCAGATTTCGAGTATGAAGGAAAACTTGTTATTGCAATATCGGTCAAAGCAGATGGAAAGACATATACAACTACAGATGGCAGATGCCTGAAACGTTTAGGGAAAAATTCAAAACCTGCATATCCTGATGAATTAAGTAATGTGTATTCATCTGTTCAAAATCCAGATTTTTCAGGGAGAATTATTGGGGAGAGTACTCTGGATGATGTAAATAAGTTGGAAGTGTATAGCTTGAAGGAAAAGTTAAGAGTCAGAGATTCGAAATCCACATTACCAGATTTGGATGATAAGGACTTTTTGAGGGATTTACAGCTTATAAAATATGATGGAGATGTGGAACGATTGACTATTGCGGGGTTGCTCTTTGTAGGAAAAGAAACATCAATTCGAAGACTGTTGCCACAGGCGGAAGTTATATATTTGCATTATTCGGCTGATAATTTAGAAGAATATGATGCAAGACTTGATTTGAAGCTGCCACTGATAAGCATCATTGACAAGTTGACAGAGAGGGTACAAGCTTACAGTAAGATAGAGAACATTCAGGTCGGATTATTCAGACTTGAGGTTGAAGATTTCCCGGAGCGAGTATTTCAGGAAGCACTCCTCAATGCGTTGTCTCATAGAAACTATCAGAGCAATGCAGCAGTTTATGTAAAACAATATCCGGATCGAATAGTTATTGAAAATCCAGGCGGATTCCTTGACGGAATTACAGAGGACAATATCATAACGCATCCATCTGTACCAAGAAATAAACTGATAGCAGAGACACTTCAAAATTTAAAATATGTTCAAAGAACAGGTCAGGGAGTGGATATTATTTTTAAAGATATGGTTTCAATGGGTAAGCCTTACCCAAGATACAGGTCATTTAATGATGCGGTTTCTTTGACAATATTCAGTGCAATAGATAACACAGAATTTGTTAAGTTTATTACAGAAGTACAGGATAAAAACAGCAAAATTATGCCATTGGCAGAGATGATGATATTAAGAGATTTAATGGATAACAGAAAAGAGCAGTTATCAGAATTATCAGGAAAAGTCCAAAAATCTCTGGATGAAACAAAAAAGTCATGCAATGAGCTGGTTAGCAGAGGGTTGATAGAGATTGTTGGCAGGGAATATATGCTGACAGCTAAGGTTTATGAAGCGTTAAAATCGGATGTGGAATATACAAGAGATAAAACGGTCCAGTATATCAAGGCTAAAAATATGATTTTAGAATATCTGCAGACAAACGATCAGATAACATCTCCTAAGATCCAAGAGATGTGCGGATTTACTAAGCAGCAGGCGAGAAGTGTCATTGATAAAATGAGGAGTGAGAATCTGATTATTTTAACAGGTAAGGGACCAGCAGCAAGGTATGTTATGCATAAATGATTGAGTGGAAATTGAGTTTTATTTTATAAAAAACTCAATTTCCACTCGATTGAAATGAATTATTATGCGGGACTGTAGAGTGGTTGGGGATATAATTGAGTTAAGTTTTCAGAAAAAACTCGATTGCAACTCATAAGTATATTAAAGTGTAGAAGTTGATGTTATGCAGGAGATAATAAGCATGAACAAATTTTCAGAAAAAGATTGGAAAATATTCAACAGTAAGAAAGAGGTGCTGCTATGATATCCACAGAAGATATTATACCAATAGTGAAAAACACAATTACTGCATCAATTAAATGTAACACTCATCGTGGATACATCGGTTGGAGCAGCTGCGATAATATTTGTATGGATATGCAGGACTGTCTTGATATGTGTGCTGAGACTTTAGAAATGCGTGGTTATATGGTTGCACTTGAGGCGGCTACATACATTCTGGTATCTGGTGTTAAGTTAGCATCTCATGCGGATAGTAGTTCGGGAATGCTTACAGATGTTATCATGTGTACATACGAATTAATAGAAAAATGCGCAAAAGAAATCGAAAAACAAGACAAACAAATGCGGGACCAAGCATTTGCATTGATTATAAAAGAGGCAAAAAAGAGTGTATTTGATGGTTGGACTGACTGGCGTTATGACTTGCTGAAATGTGGGATTTGCCTATGCGATGAAAAGAATGCAAAGAAACTTGAAAAGGTTTTGGATACCCTGTTGGAAGTTTCACGGGAGGATTATTACCCGGAATATACGAAAAAAGAAGATTTGATTGTAAGATACCTTTTACATAGACATTTATATGGAAAAGAGAATACTCAGAAGGAGCTATATCAGAATATTTCGATAAAAGAACTCCGTCTTATAGCTATTAAGGATGCTATGGAAGACGAGAATTACGATGAAGCAGAGAAACTATGCTTAGAGAAAGCAAATGAAGAAGAAACATGGCATTATCATTGCAGTGATCCGGAAGATTGGAATAATATGCTATATGATATATATAAGACAGCAAACAACAAGGAAAAGCAAATCGCACAGGCAAAAAAGCTGCTATTGATGGGAAATGAGAAGTTCTGGGATGTTTTGAAACAGATTTATAATGAGTGCGGTGTATGGAATGAGAATTACGAGAACTTATTGGATGAATTAAAGGATAGCAAGCGAACAGTTTGCTATCGTAGTATTCTTATTTCTGAAAATGAAAAGAAGAGATTACTTGATGAAGTAATGGAGAATCCATATGATTTATTTTATTGTGGAAAATATTTGGTAAAGGAATATCCGGAGCAGGTGTATGAGTTGTGTTATAAGGAAATAAGTGAGAGTTGTGCTCGGGCAAAGGATAGACGTGAATATAAGAAGATAACGAAGAAAATTGATCAGCTTATAAAATGGAAGGGCAATGATACAGCCAAGTTGTTAATTGGGGAGTTGAAGCAGACATATTCAAGGAGAACTGCGTTGTTGGATGAATTGGAGAAGGTGGAGAAGAAATTGTAATTCGAATAAAATACTAAAAGATAACAACATCACAGTCTACATGATGGTAGATGCAGTTATTCAAGTTACGACTGATGGTGGCGTTAGTTGGAGTGGTTATATTTTAGGTGGCGAGTATTTTAGAACACTATATTTCCACGAGAACTACAAGGAACTAAATAAACCCTTTACGAATAAAAAGGTGCAGGACGGAATAGAAACCCATTACAACATAGACTAATCAATAGGAGAGCCAAGAGAAGAAACCAAGGAAGAATATGTGTAAGAAAAAAGAATTGAATTTTTCAATATTTATGTTATATTGTCTTGCGGATAAATGGAAGATGTCTTTATATAAAAACAGAACAAATGTTCTACAAACAATAGACAAAATCAAATCTTTGTAGTAGAATTAGCGTATAAATGCAATACTATAAAAAATGGTTTTGTCTTTTTTATTGAAACATAGAATTCAGTTTTTGATAGATTCAAGAAGGGAGACAGTGTAATGGAGTTCAAACTACACGCCCCATACCAGCCAACCGGTGACCAGCCGCAGGCAATTGAAGAACTGGTAAAAGGTTTCAAAGAAGGAAATCAGTTCGAGACCTTACTCGGCGTTACTGGATCTGGTAAAACTTTTACAATGGCGAATGTCATTGCACAATTGAACAAGCCGACACTTATCATTTCACATAATAAGACATTGGCGGCACAGCTTTACAGTGAATTTAAGGAATTTTTCCCGGAAAATGCGGTGGAATACTTCGTATCGTACTACGATTATTACCAGCCGGAGGCATATGTGCCGCAGACGGATACCTATATTGCGAAGGATTCAGCAATCAATGAGGAGATAGATAAGCTGAGACTGTCAGCCACAGCGGCGCTGGTAGAGCGGAAAGATGTGATCGTTATTGCATCGGTTTCGTGTATTTATGGTCTGGGCAGCCCGGAGGACTATCTTGGCATGATGGTATCTCTGCGTCCGGGAATGGAGAAGGACAGAGACGAAGTCATCCGTGCGCTGGTTGACATCCAGTATACGAGAAATGATATGGATTTTCACCGTGGTACATTCCGTGTGCGGGGTGACACGGTGGAGATTTTTCCGGCAAACTACAGTGACACGGCAATCCGCGTGGAATTTTTCGGAGACGAGATCGACCGGATCACGGAGATCGATGTGCTGACCGGGGAGGTCAAGTGCAGTCTGGAACATTTTGCGGTTTTCCCGGCTTCCCATTATGTTGTCCCTATGGAAAAGATTCAGAAAGCATGCGTGAATATTGAAGCGGAAATGGAAGAGCGCGTGAAATATTTCAAGGGCGAAGACAAGCTGTTAGAGGCACAGCGTATCGCAGAGCGAACGAACTTTGATATTGAGATGTTGAAAGAAACAGGATTTTGCAGCGGAATTGAAAATTATTCCAGACATCTTGCTGGACTTCCGGCAGGAGCAACCCCACATACGCTGATGGATTATTTTAAGGATGATTTTCTGATTATTGTAGACGAGTCACATATTACGATTCCACAGATAGGAGGAATGTATGCAGGTGACCAGTCCAGAAAAACGACACTTGTAGATTATGGTTTCCGTCTTCCTTCGGCTAAAGACAACCGACCTTTGAATTTTGAGGAATTCGAGAGCAAGATAGATCAGATGCTGTTTGTTTCTGCAACACCAAATACGTATGAAGATGAGCATGAGTTACTCCGTGCAGAACAGATCATCCGGCCAACAGGTCTGCTTGATCCTGAGGTGGTAGTCCGCCCGGTAGAGGGACAGATTGATGATCTGATCGGAGAAGTGAATAAAGAAACGGCAAAGAAGCATAAAGTTTTGATCACAACCCTGACCAAAAGAATGGCTGAAGATCTGACGGACTATATGAAAGAACTCGGTATCCGTGTAAAATATCTGCATTCGGATATTGATACTCTGGAACGTGCAGAGATTATCCGTGATCTGCGTCTGGATGTGTTTGATGTTTTAGTTGGAATTAACCTGCTTCGAGAGGGACTTGACATTCCGGAAATTACGCTGGTGGCAATTTTGGATGCAGACAAGGAAGGATTTTTGCGATCCGAGACCTCTTTGATCCAGACAATCGGACGTGCGGCGCGTAACAGCGAGGGACATGTTATTATGTATGCCGATAAGATCACAGATTCCATGCGTAATGCAATCAACGAGACTGAGCGGCGTCGTAAGATCCAGCAGGAATATAATAAGGAACATAATATTACACCGACAACGATCCAGAAGTCCGTTCGTGATCTGATCAGTGTATCCAAGAAAGTGGCACAGGAGGAACTGAACTTCAAGAAAGATCCTGAGTCTATGAACAGAGAAGAATTAGAGAAGCTGATCGCTGACATTCAGAAGAAGATGAAGAAAGCAGCCAGTGATCTGAATTTTGAGGCAGCAGCCGAATATCGTGATCAGATGATACAGTTGAAGAAGATGCTTGAAGATTTATAAAGTGTAATTATGAAGTGACAAGTATTTATAGAAAGGCAAGAAAAATATGAAGACATCAGAAAACCGCAAGTACATTAAGATCCGCGGTGCGAATGAACATAACTTGAAGAATGTAGATGTAGATATTCCAAGAGATGAATTTGTTGTATTGACCGGACTTTCCGGTTCTGGCAAGTCATCCCTTGCATTTGATACAATTTATGCAGAAGGACAGAGACGATACATGGAGTCTTTGTCTTCTTATGCGAGACAGTTTTTAGGACAGATGGAAAAACCGAATGTGGAAAAAATCGAAGGACTTTCTCCGGCAATTTCCATTGATCAGAAGTCGACAAACCGGAATCCAAGATCAACGGTAGGAACGGTCACGGAGATTTATGATTATTTTCGTCTGCTCTATGCAAGAATCGGTGTGCCGCATTGTCCGAAATGTGGGAAAGAGATTAAAAAGCAGACCGTGGATCAGATGGTCGATCAGATTATGGAACTCCCGGAGCGCACCAAGATCCAGCTTTTAGCTCCGGTGGTCAGAGGACGTAAGGGAGAACACCAGAAGTTTTTTGAACAGGCAAAGCGAAGCGGCTATGTCCGTGTTGTTGTGGACGGCAATCTCTATGAATTGTCAGAAGAAATCAAATTAGAAAAAAATAAAAAACATAACATAGAGATCGTTGTGGATCGTCTTATGGTAAAGCCGGGAATTGAAAAACGACTGACAGACTCGATTGAGAATGTGCTGCAGCTTGCAGATGGTCTGATGATCGTGGATGTCATTGACGGAGAACCAATCCAGTTTTCGGAAAGTTTTTCCTGCCCGGATTGTGGCATCAGCATTGATGAGGTGGAACCAAGAAGCTTTTCTTTTAACAATCCATTCGGTGCGTGCCCGACCTGTTTCGGACTGGGTTATAAAATGGAATTTGACATAGATCTGATGATCCCGGATAAGAAACTGAGCATTTCGGAAGGGGCAATCCAGGTAATGGGCTGGCAGTCCTGCACGGACAAGAGCAGCTTTACCTATGCAATATTGAAGGCACTGACAGAGGAATATCATTTTTCGCTGGATACACCATTTGGAGAATATCCGGATGAGATTAAGGATGTTCTGATCAACGGAACACATGGAAAAGAACTGAAAGTACGCTATAAAGGACAGCGCGGTGAGGGCGTGTATGATGTCGCATTTGACGGTCTGATCCGCAATGTGCAGAGAAGATATCGTGAGACTTCCTCTGAGACGATGAAAGCAGAGTATGAACAGTTTATGCGTATCACACCGTGTGAAGCCTGCCATGGACAGCGTCTGAAACCGGAATCCCTCGCAGTAACGGTTGCGGACAAAAATATTTATGAGATGACCTCCATGTCAGTGAAGAATCTGAAGAACTTTGTAGATCAGATGGAACTGACAAAGCAGCAGCATCTGATCGGAGACCAGATTTTGAAAGAGATCCGGGCGAGAGTTGGATTTTTAAATGAGGTCGGACTTGATTATCTGTCATTATCGAGAGCAACTGGTACTTTATCCGGTGGAGAGGCACAGCGTATCCGTCTGGCAACCCAGATAGGCTCGGGACTGGTAGGCGTTGCCTATATTTTAGATGAACCGTCGATCGGACTGCACCAGAGAGACAACGATAAGCTTCTGGGGGCATTGATGAATTTAAGAGACCTTGGCAACACGCTGATCGTTGTGGAACATGACGAGGACACGATGCGGGCGGCGGACTATATTGTGGATATCGGACCGGGAGCCGGCTCACATGGTGGACAAGTGGTTGCGTGCGGTACTGCAGAAGAAATCATGCAGAACCCGGATTCTGTCACAGGTGCATATTTAAGTGGAAGGATCAAGATTCCGGTTCCAAAAGAGCGCAGGAAGCCGACCGGTTTTATTACCATTAAAGGGGCAAGGGAAAATAATTTAAAGAACATTGATGTGGATATTCCATTAGGAGTTATGACCTGCATTACAGGTGTTTCAGGCTCTGGAAAGAGTTCTCTTACGAATGAGATTTTATATAAACATCTGGCAAGGGATTTAAACCGTGCAAGATGTATTCCGGGCGAACATGATGACATCCTTGGACTGGAACAGTTAGACAAAGTCATTGACATCGATCAGTCTCCAATCGGAAGAACACCGCGTTCCAATCCGGCAACTTACACAGGTGTCTTTGATATGATCCGTGACCTTTTTGCCGGAACACCGGATGCAAAAGCAAAAGGATATAAAAAAGGTCGTTTCAGTTTTAACGTGAAAGGCGGACGCTGCGAGGCATGTTCCGGAGATGGAATCATTAAGATCGAGATGCATTTCCTGCCGGATGTTTATGTGCCATGTGAAGTATGTGAAGGAAAACGTTACAACAGAGAAACTCTGGAAGTGAAATACAAAGGAAAGAGTATTTATGATGTGCTCGATATGACAGTGGAGGAGGCATTGGAATTCTTTAAAAATGTGCCTTCTATCGAGCGCAAGATACAGACTTTGTATGATGTGGGACTTTCCTATGTAAAACTCGGGCAGCCATCTACGGAACTGTCCGGTGGAGAGGCACAGCGAATCAAACTTGCAACAGAACTCAGCAAGCGCAGCACGGGCAAGACCATTTATATTCTGGACGAGCCGACGACAGGACTGCATTTTGCGGATGTTCACAAATTGATCGAGATACTGCGGAGACTTTCAGACGGAGGCAACACAGTTGTTGTCATCGAACACAATCTGGATGTTATTAAAACCGCTGATTATATCATTGATATGGGACCGGAAGGTGGAGATGGCGGTGGTACAGTGATCGCACAGGGAACACCGGAAGAAGTAGCGAAAGTGAAGAAATCCTATACCGGACAATACGTGAAAAAATATCTGGAAAAATAAAGAATAGAGCGTTGCAGTTTTCAAAATATCCGGGTGCTATATGGCATCCGGATATAATAAAAAGGCGCCTCATTCGAGACGCCAGAATATTCGGGGAGTGCTCCTCCAATATCCGAAGATATCGAAGAAGCATGAGTTATGAAAAATTATATTAGCCGACTAAAAAAGTCATATTAGCTAGTACTCTTATAATATAAAAAGAAAATGTGTTCATTTTGTGATGAAAAAATAAAAAAAATCTTATGAAACTCAAATTATTAAAAAAATCTTATTTTTCTTGAAAAATCGGCTTTTATGGAAAAAAAACTTTGAAAAATACAAGTTTTTGTATATAATACTATTGTATATGTAAAAATAGGAGTAGTATCGTACTTCCTATTTTTATTGTGCAGAAGACAAAAGTGATTTTTAAATGTATTTCCGTGTAACTTTTACAGGGAAATATTGGCATAAATTCCAAACAATTCCAGAAAGGGGAATATCATAATTATGATGAGCACAGATATTGGTATCGATCTGGGTACCGCGAGTATATTAGTATATATTAAAGGCAAAGGGGTTGTATTAAAAGAACCTTCCGTCGTCGCATTTGACAGAGATACAAATAAGATCAAAGCAATCGGTGAAGAAGCAAGATTAATGCTTGGTAGAACACCGGGCAACATCGTGGCAGTCAGACCACTTCGTCAGGGTGTTATTTCCGATTATACAGTAACAGAGAAGATGATCAAATATTTCATCCAGAAAGCACTTGGCAAGAAAACATTCCGCAAGCCAAGAATCAGCGTCTGCGTTCCAAGTGGTGTAACAGAAGTTGAGAAGAAAGCGGTTGAGGATGCAACTTATCAGGCAGGTGCGAGAGAGGTTTCCATTATCGAAGAACCAATTGCAGCAGCAATCGGCGCTGGAATTGATATTGCAAGACCTTGTGGAAATATGATTGTGGATATCGGTGGTGGTACAGCAGATATCGCCGTAATTTCCCTTGGAGGATCTGTTGTAAGTACGTCTGTCAAGATCGCTGGTGATGATTTTGATGAGGCCATTGTCCGTTACATGAGAAAGAAACACAATCTTTTGATCGGTGAGAGAACCGCAGAGGATATTAAGATTAAGATTGGAACATGTTTCCCGTTGGCACAGAATGAGACTATGGATGTGCGTGGACGAAATCTGGTGACAGGACTTCCAAAGACTGTGACCGTATCTTCTGAGGAGACAGAGGAAGCACTTCGTGAGCCGACTTTACAGATCGTTGAGGCTGTACATTCCGTATTGGAGAAAACTCCACCGGAGCTTGCAGCAGACGTTGCAGACCGTGGTATTGTGCTGACCGGTGGTGGCGCATTACTTCGCGGATTAGAGGAACTGATCGAGGACAGAACCGGAATCAACACAATGACAGCAGATGATCCAATGACCTGTGTTGCTATCGGAACTGGAAAATATGTAGAATTTTTATCTGGAAAACGTGACGACGATTAAGCTAATCTTTCTGTCAGATCGACCGAAATACTATATTAGATAAAACGTGACCAACAGATGGATACACAACAATTTATACGAGGTGTAATATATGATCAAAGGCTTATATACAGCTTACACAGGTATGGTGAATGAACAGAAGAGGTTAGATGTTCTGACGAATAACCTGGCAAATGCAGATACAAATGGCTATAAAAAAGAAGGAACAACTTCACAGACATTTGCAGATGAACTTGCAATTAAGATCAAGGATACATCCAGTTATGGTTTGAATAAGAAGCTGGGTGTGATCAGCATGGGTGTGCATTTAGGTGAAACATACACAAATTATGACCAGGGAAGTATCAAAGTGACAGATAATGAGACAGATGTTGCTTTGGCTGGAAATGGTTTTTTTGCAATCGCATTTACGAATAAAGCAGGCGAGACTTCTGTAAAATACACAAGGGATGGCGCGTTCACGGTGAATACAGACGGATATCTGGTAACCAAGGATGGCGATTATGTGTTGAATCAGGCAGGTGCACAGAACACGGATCCGAATGCAAGAATCCAGTTGAATCCGAACGCTAAGATAACCATTGATGAATTGGGTAACATTTACCAGAATGATCAGCTTGTCACACGAATCGGTGTCGTTGATTTCGAAGACTATAATTATATTTCAAAATATGGTGAGAACCTGTATGATCTTGTGGATGGAGGTCAGATCACAGCGTCTGATGCAAAAGTACAGCAGGGATGCATCGAAGGCTCCAATGTGAACGTGGTCGATGAAATGGTAAAAATGATCACAATCTCAAGAGCTTATCAGGCAGGACAGAAAGTAATCAACACTGTGGACGAGACATTGGACAAGACCGTAAATCAGGTCGGAAAAGTATAATGTGTACACGATAGTGTGAAGAAGATAATAATATAGAAGATACAGTTGGAGGAAATCAATTATGATGAGAGCACTTTATACTGCGGCTTCCGGAATGAGAGCGCAGCAGACCAACGTAGACAATATTTCAAATAACATTGCGAATGTCAATACAACAGCATTTAAATCCCAGAAAACAGAATTTAAATCATTGTTATATCAAACCATTCAGACAAGAACCACCAGTGCCAATGGTGAGGAAAAACCGATTGGTGCACAGGTAGGACTTGGAACAAGAGTAGCGTCCAACACAACAAGTTATACACAGGGTGCACTGCTTGAGGATGAGAGCAAATCTGCTTTTGCAATTGAAGGAAACGGATTCTTTCAGGTAAGAGGCGCAGACGGAACAACTTATTATACCAGAAATGGTAATTTTAACTGGAGTATTGGCCCAACTGGAACAACCCTTACCAATACCGATGGATATCCGGTTCTGGATTCCAATGGAAAGGCAATCGTGCTTCCGAATAACGTAAATTCTGCAAGTGCAACTGTTACCAATGACGGACAGGTTGGATATTATAATAATGCAGGTGCTTATGTGAACCTGAACCAGACAATCGGACTTTTCCAGTTTAATAATCCTTCCGGTTTGGAAAAAGCAGGATCAAATCTTTTGAGAGTGACGAATGCTTCCGGAGCAGCATTGAATGAGGCGACAAACGCAAACCTTACGAGAAGTAAAATTCATCAGGGTTATCTGGAAGGATCGAATGTGCAGGTTGCAGATGAGATGGTCAATCTGATCGTGGCACAGCGTGCATACCAGTTGAATTCCAAAGCAATCACAACATCAGATGATATGTTAGAGCAGGCTAACAATCTGAAACGTTAGTAAATAGTACATAGATGAACAGAAGCGAAGTATAAGAAAAGTTTTACATTTTTGTATACAATAGCAGATTTTGAAGTACGAGGATAGAGAATATGAGTATGTCAATTGACGGCATGGCGGCTATGCTTAATACAACAAATACAGACGCAACAACCAATTATAATGCCAATGCATTGAAAAAGTCACTGAATCAGGTATCATCTGACACATCAGAGGATGAACTGATGCAGGTCTGCAAAGATTTTGAATCCTATTTTGTAGAAGAGATCATTAAGGAAGTAAAGAAGAATCTGCTCCCAGAGGATGATGATAAAGATGCATCCTTATCAACCATGACAGACTATACAATGGATTTTGCCGTGGAAAAAGTTGCAGATGAGATCATTGATCAGGTTGGAGGAAATTTTACCCAGTCATTGTATGAGCAGATGAAACGCAATTACAACATTGACTGATACATAAAATGACACGATTCATAACAGAACTCAGACAGTGTTTTATATGAATGACAGAGATTAAGAAGCATAGGCTGTCGCTTTAAGAGATTATTTCTTAATGCGGCAGTTTTTTTGCTTTAAAGAAAATTATAAACAGGCGTCTGCGTGTTACTATAGATATATTATGCAGGAAATGCACATAGTGTTAATTGAGAAAGAAAGTGAATCAGAAAAGGTTATGGAAAAATTAGCAGGGTATGTGGAACATATCATATATCGCAATACAGATAATGGCTATACGGTGCTCAATCTGGTAAGCGGAGAGACAGAGATCACCTGTGTTGGTATTTTTTCAACAATTGCAGAAGGGGAAAATATCGAAGCAACTGGCGATTATACAGATCATCCTACCTACGGAACACAATTTAAGGTGGTCAGCTTTGAGGAAAAAGCACCGGAAGATCAGGAGGCAATCGAACGCTATCTTGGATCGGGCGCAATCAAGGGGATCGGGCTTGCTATGGCAGCACGAATTGTGCGCAGATTTAAGGAAGATACTTTCAGGATCATTGAAGAAGAACCGGAGCGGCTTGTGGAAGTGAAAGGAATCAGCGAGCGGAAAGCGATGGAGATTGCCAGTCAGGTCAATGAAAAAAGAGATCTGCGTCAGGCGATGATTTTTTTACAGCAGTTTGGAATTACCATGAACCTTGCCGTGAAAATTTATAACAAATACGGGCAGGAAGTGTATGGCATTTTAAAAGAAAATCCATACCGCCTTGCAGATGATATTGAAGGGGTAGGATTTCGGACAGCAGATGATATTGCAGCAAAGGCAGGCATCCGGACTGATTCTGATTTTCGTGTGCGTAGTGGTATATTGTATACACTTCTTCAAGCGTCCGGCGAGGGACATACATTTTTGCCAAAGGAAGAACTGACATCAAAGGCAAGTGAACTGCTGGGGATTGATCAAGAAATTATAGAAAAAAATTATATGGATCTTTCGATTGACCGGAAGATTGTCATGAAGCAGTCTGGTGAACAGACACAGATATATGCGGCTTCTTTTTATTACATGGAGGCGAACACGGCGACCATGCTGCGGAAACTCGATAATACCTATGATGTGGCGGATGCAGAGATTGAACAGCGTATCCACAAAATTGAGAAACAGACAGGTATGGAGTTAGATGAACATCAGGTTCAGGCGGTAAAAGAGGCAGTGCGCAATGGTCTGCTGGTCATCACTGGTGGACCGGGTACAGGTAAGACAACGACGATCAATACGATTATTCGGTATTTTGAATTAGAAGGAATGGATATCTTTCTTGCAGCGCCAACCGGACGTGCAGCAAAAAGAATGAGTGAGACAACAGGATTTGAGGCGCGCACGATTCACCGGATGCTGGAATTGAATGGCGGCATGGAAGGTAATGCCGGATTTGAACGTAACGAGACAAATCCATTGGAGACGGACGTTGTTATTATTGATGAGATGTCGATGGTTGACATAACATTGATGAATTCATTGTTGAAAGCAATCGCTCCGGGAACCAGACTGATTCTGGTAGGAGATATTAACCAGCTTCCAAGCGTCGGACCGGGAAGTGTGTTGAAGGATATTATCCAGTCCGAAATATTTAATGTGGTGATGCTTACCAAAATTTTCCGTCAGGCATCTACCAGTGACATCATTGTAAATGCGCATAAAATCAATCGTGGGGAAGAGGTTTCGCTGGATAATAAGAGCATGGATTTCTTTTTCCTAAAGAGATACGAAGCAGATATTATTATTAATGTCGTACTCCAGCTTGTAAAGCAAAAACTGCCCAAATTTGTAGATGCAACACCCTATGATATTCAGGTGCTGACCCCGATGCGAAAGGGATTACTCGGAGTAGAGCGGTTGAACGGAATCCTCCAGCATTATCTCAATCCGCCGGATAAGTCAAAGCGGGAAAAAGAACATGGCGATATGGTATTCCGTGAGGGCGATAAAGTCATGCAGACAAAGAATAACTATCAGTTAGAGTGGGAAATCTGCACGAAATTCGGTCTTACTGTGGATAAAGGCATGGGAATTTTCAACGGAGATATGGGGATTATCGCAGAAATTAATGATTTCGCTGAGACTATGACAGTAGAATTTGACGAGGGAAGAAAAGTAGAGTATTCCTACAAGCTGCTGGACGAATTAGAACTAGCCTATGCAATTACGATCCATAAATCCCAGGGCAGCGAGTACCCGGCAGTCGTGATTCCACTGCTCAATGGACCGTCAATGCTGATGAACCGGAATTTACTGTATACAGCGGTGACAAGGGCAAGAAAATGCGTTACACTTGTTGGAAATGATACTACTTTTCAGCAGATGATAAAAAACACATCACAGCAGAAACGCTATAGTGGATTGTGTGACCGTATACGCGAAAGTGTGTTGTAAACCGGAGGTTAGAATGAACAATTTTAAAATTACAATCCAGTATGACGGAACAAGATACAAGGGCTGGCAGGGGCAGAACAGCACCGGTCTGACCATTCAGGGAAAAATAGAGGCTGTGTTAGGACAAATGGCTGGGCATGCAGTGGAAGTAATCGGTTCGGGAAGAACAGATGCTGGTGTGCATGCAAAAGGTCAGGTGGCAAATTTTCATATTGAGGAGCATTTTACGGAGGGAAAGATCCTGTCCTATCTGAATCATTATCTGCCGGATGACATTGCCGTTATTGCGGTTGAGCAGATGGACGAGCGTTTTCACAGCCGTTATGCCGCAAAGAAAAAGACCTACCGCTATCACATCCATATGGGAGAGATCCCGGATGTCTTTGAACGGAAATATGAGTACCAGTATGAGAAAATACTCGATGTCGAGCGCATGAAAGAAGCCGCTTCCTATCTGATCGGAACACATGATTTTACTTCATTTTGCGGAAATAAGAAGATGAAAAAGTCGGCTGTCCGGACAATTTACGAGATTAATTTTACAAAGAAGGGCAATGATCTGTGGATTGATTACCGGGGAAATGGATTTTTACAAAATATGGTGCGTATTCTGACCGGAACATTGATCGAGGTTGGGGATGGCAGAAGATCGCCGGAGGAAATGCCACAGATTTTAGAGAGCAAAAACCGGGAAAATGCCGGTTATACAGTACCGGCGTGCGGACTGATGCTCATGGAAGTGCACTATTAGAAGAAATAAACAGCAGGTGCTACATGGAAAAATGGTTTGTGATAAATAAGGGAGCTGATTTCGAGAAGCTTGGAAAAAAGTTCGGGATCAGCCCTGTAACAGCGCGCCTGATCCGGAACCGTGAGGTGATCGGTGAGGCGGCATTTGATAAATATCTGAATGGAAGCTTAAAAGATTTATATGATCCGCATTTGTTAAAAGATGCAGATATTTTGACGGATATTTTAAAAAAGAAAATCGAAGAACAAAAGCCAATCCGGATCATTGGCGACTATGATATAGACGGAGTTATGTCAACCTATATTTTGTATCAGGGAATTACGAGATGTGGAGGAAACGTGTCTACACAGATTCCGGATCGCATGAAAGACGGCTACGGTATCAACGAGAATCTGATCGATCAGGCAAAAAAGGACGGAATGGATACCATTCTTACGTGCGATAACGGAATTGCTGCAATCCCGGAGATTGCGCATGCCAAAGAACTTGGGATGACCGTGTTAGTGACCGATCACCATGAGATTCCCTATATGGAGGAAAATGGGGAAAAACAGTTTCTTCACAGCAACGCAGATGCGGTCGTGAATCCGAAGCAGCAGGAATGTGCCTATCCTTTTAAAGAGTTATGCGGGGCAGCAGTCGCATGGAAAGTATTGCAGGTTTTATATGAAAAAATGGGACTGGATGTAAAAGAAACCTATGATTTTTTGGAAAATGTTGCATTTGCAACCGTTGGGGATGTCATGAATCTGACAGACGAAAACCGTATTCTCGTCAAAGAAGGACTAAAACGCATCCACCATACAAAAAATCCGGGAATGCGGGCGCTGATCTTTCAAAATCATTTAGAGCCGGAGCAGGTGAATGCATATCATTTCGGTTTTGTGTTAGGACCATGCATCAATGCGAGTGGAAGACTTGACACGGCGAAATTGTCACTGTCTCTTTTTTTGCAGGGAGAGGAAGAAGCGGCAAAAACAGCCAGAGATTTAGTGGAGTTAAACCAGCAGCGCAAAGACATGACGGCGGACGGTGTCGAGGAAGCGAAGCGCGTGGCAGAGGAACATTACAGCTCAGATAAAGTGCTTGTCATTTATCTGCCACAAGTTCATGAGAGCCTTGCGGGCATCATTGCCGGACGCATCCGGGAGACATATCATAAGCCGGTGTTTGTTTTGACGAAGGCAGAGGAAGGCGTGAAAGGCTCCGGGCGTTCTATCGAGGAGTATTCGATGTATGAGGAACTCTGTAAATGCAGGGAGCTTTTAGATAAATTCGGAGGACATCCAATGGCGGCAGGGCTGTCGCTTCCCGAAGAAAATGTGGATAAATTCCGTGAAAAAATCAATGCCTGTGCAAATCTCACAGAAGATGACCTGATCCCAAAGATCAAAATCGACATTCCGATGCCGGCGGCATATGCAGACAGCAGGCTTATCCGGGAATTTGCCGTGTTAGAACCTTTTGGAAAAGCCAATAATAAACCGCAGTTTGCTGACAAGAACTTGAGTGTTGCGCGTGCGTTTGTGGTAGGAAAAAACCAGAATGTGTTAAGGCTGAATCTGCTGACTGCTTCGGGCGAGCCGGTATCAGCAGTTTATTTCGGCGATATTGAGGCATTCAAAGCATATTACACGGAAAAATACGGAGCCACAGAAGTTGAGAAGGCTTTTCGCGGTCAGATAAACAAATTAAGGATAATGATTGTGTACTATCCGGAGATTAACGAGTATAATGGAGTTGAAAGTGTACAGGTTATCATTCGGAATTATCAGTAAAAGCGGGAGGATGACATATGTTCGGTGGGAAAAAGACGAGAGAGCTTGAAGAGGAACTTCTCGCGGTAAAAGAACAGCAGAATCGTCTGCAGCAGCAGATTTCCAATATCGCACAGGAAAAAGAAAACACAGAAGAAACTCTGGTACAGGTGACAATTTCAAAATCAGAGTTAGATGAGACAATCTTGGCAATGACAGAGCAGCTGACACAGTTAAAAGAGTGCTCGGAGGCAAATGCAGGACAGACGGTGTTGTTAAAACAGCAGCTTGCAAAGAAGAAAGAGCAGAATGAGAGTTTGCAGCAGGAGAATGAAATACTCCGGGAAAAACTTAAAAAAGAGCAGGAAGCAATTGCAGAGATTATAAAACAGAACCAGGGTGTGACAGCGCCGATGCAGGAGATAGAGGCATTTTATGAAGCCGCCTGCCAAAAGCAGCAGATTGTCGGAGAGGCTTTGAAAAAGCTGGCAGATATATCACAGCAGATGAGCGTGTTGGCGCTCGGAGCGGCAATCGAAGCAGGGCGAATGGGAGAAGACGGCAGCAAATTCATGGCAGCGGCAGAGGAAGTCCGTATGAATGCAGAGCAGTATACAGAGACGGTGACGGAAGCGCTTGCACAGATTGATGAGGTTTCAGAAACTTCTGGAAAAGCCGGAGAACAGATTCAGGGGCTGCAACAGCTTTTACATGAGAATAACAGTTCCATGACAAAACTTCTGGAAAGCGGAAGTGATGCAAAAACAGCAGGTTCCGGTGAAAATGTGCAGGATGAGACAGATGTTGAGGATATTTTAGAAAATCTCTGCCAGAGTGAAAATGAATTTTTTGAGGTGCAGAGCAAAGTGTTATCCATGGCAGAAACACTTACGCAGGAATGGAGAGAGCACAAGGAATGTACGGATGAACTGGAACGCAGAGTCGAGGATGTACATCGTTTTATTCAGGAGTAAGAGAGGGGAAAAATATGGCAAAAGAAGAAAAGTTTACATTTTTATCAGCAGACGGAAAAACGAATATTCATGCGGTTAAATGGATTCCGGAGGACGGAACTTATGTGGCGATTTTACAGATCACACATGGCATGATCGAGTTTGTGGAACGCTACAGACCATTTGCAGAATTTTTGACACAGAATGGTTTTATGGTTGTGGGACATGACCATTTAGGTCATGGAGATTCGGTTGCATCCAAAGATGACTGGGGATATTTTGCAGAAAATCCAAGTGATACGGTGATCGCAGATATGCATGCACTGCGCACGATGATCCAGAAAGAAAATCAGGGCATTCCTTATTTTATGCTGGGACACAGCATGGGATCTTATATGCTGCGTAAATATCTGACCATTCACAACGACAGTTTAAGAGGTGCAATCATCATGGGAACCGGTTGTGTGCCGGACAATACCACAAAGCTCGGAATGAATGTATGTAAGTTCCTTGCAAAAATTTTTGGCTGGCATCACAGAAGCAGACTGGTTGAGTCTCTTTCTTTTGGCGGACCATATAAGAAATACGATCTTTCCGGAAAAACACTTTCCAACAGCTGGCTCACAAAGGATGAAGACATTGTAAAATTCTACTACAATGAACCAAGATGCACCTTCAAGTTTACATTAAATGGTTATCTCGGATTAATGGAGGCTGTTCTTTACGACAATCAGTTGGAAAATGTGAAAAAAGTACCAAACAAACTTCCAATTTTCATTGTGTCCGGACAGGATGATCCGGTCGGTGACAACGGCGTGGGCGTGAAAAAAGTGTATGATCTCTTTAAGGAAGCAGGCTCTTTGGATATCACATATAAGCTGTATGAGAATGACAGACATGAAATTCTAAACGAGACAGACCGTGACAAAGTGTATGCAGATCTGCTTGCGTGGATGAGAGTGCGGATCGATACATAAATATTGGTTTCTTAATTTTTTATAAACATATTATGTTAACTTGTGCTTTATAATGAGATGTAGTAAAATAAAAATCTGTTTTGGGAAAACTCAAAGCAGATTTTTATTTATAAGAATCATTACAGGCTGCAAATTTATAAAATCTGTTGAGCAGATTGGATTTGCATACACTGTAGGGATGAGAGGAAGAAAAAGTGAAAAGAAAAAGAATGACAAAAAGAATAGCAGCGATCATTTTGGCAGCAGTGATGATGATACCAACACATGTAACATCATTTGCGGCAGATGCTTCAGCACAGAGTGCAGCCGGACAGGAAAACAGCAGTACAGCAACCGGAACTAGTGACACGGGAAGCGGTGCAGCAACGCAGTCAGGCAGTAATGAAGAAAACAGCGCAGCAGGAAACAGCGCAGATACACAGACAGGTCAGAGCAACGCAGAGACCAACACAAATGCCAATAGTTCTGCTTCACAGGGCAGTACCAACAGCTCAGAGACCAACACAAATGCCAATAGTTCTGCTTCACAGAATAGTACCGGCAGTTCAGAGACCAGCACAAATACAGGCAGCTCTGCATCACAGTCACAGAACAGTACGAACAGTTCGGAAAGCACAACCAATAGTACTTCAGGCAGTGATACAAATGGAAACGTGACTGGTGGAGTAACCGTAGAGGACGATACAAAATCCACAGAAAATGTGACAGGAGATGTCATTGTGGATGAGAATAACGATGATGTTGAGATCAAGAAGGACGACAAACCGTATCTTGCACTCGGCGCAGATTTATCGGATGACCAGAGAAATACAGTATTATCCCTTATGGGTATCGATCCGGCGAATCTGGCAAACTATGATGTGACCTATGTTACCAATGCACAGGAGCACCAGTATCTGGATTCCTATGTGGATGCATCCAAAATCGGAAGCAAATCCTGGTCTTCGGTTGTAATCGTAAAACGTAAAAAAGGAAATGGACTGAACATTTCTACAAACAACATCACATACTGTACCGTTGGTATGTATAAAAATGCACTGACAACAGCAGGAATCACAGATGCAGATATTATTGTTGCCGGTCCAAAACCAATCTCAGGAACCGCAGCACTGGTCGGAATCTTTGAGGCATATGAGGCAATGACAGGAGAAACGGTACAGGATAATGTTGTTGATGCAGCTTTAAACGAACTTGTTGTTACCGGAGAACTGGAAGCATCCATTCAGGGATTGACAGATCAGGAAGTGGAGGAATTCATTGCTTACATTAAGTCTCTGATCGCAGAAAAAGGATTGACAGATGAAAAGAGCATCAATGAGGCAATTGATGAAGCCTGTGACAAATACGGCGTAACATTGTCGGATGATGAGAGACAGAAAATCGTTGATCTGCTTTTGAAAATCACATCGTTAGGAATTGATCTTAGCGGACTTGTGGATTATGCAGCTTCTCTTTACAATTCCTTTAAAAACGGAGGAAGCTCCTCTGGAATCATTGCATCCATTGGAACCTTCTTTGGAAACATCTTCAGTGCGATTGGGGAGTTCTTCAAAAATCTGTTTAAGTAAACCGGAGATTAACTGGGTAATGTAGGCAAATTTTATGGCTACGTGATAAGCTGTGAAGGGCAGAGATTAGGTTTCCCTCACAAGTCAATCTAAATAGTTATTAAAAAGAAAATCGTACAAACGAAATATGATGTTCCTGTTCGCAAAGCTCACAAAGGAAATCATATTTGTTTGTACGATTTTTCTTTTTATTTATGCAGTGACTGACTTGTGCACAGACTTTGATATCTGCCCTGATTTACGTTACGAATGCAGCCACAAAATCTGCCTAATTTACGATATATAAATTGACAAGTCACATATATGTTATGATAAGATGTTGTCATAACAATCGGGATTTGATGGAGGTAATTATGACTGAAAGAGAAAAAATGCTAGCAGGTCAGCTTTATGACTGTGGAGATGCCGAGCTATTGACACAGTGGCATAAAGCCAAAGATTTGGTAAGAAATTATAATCAAACTAATTCTTCAGATGCTGCAGAAAAAGAAAAAATTCTGAACGAGCTGCTTGGTGGGAAAGGTAAGAATCTGTGGATTACTGCACCGTTCTATGTGGATTATGGAAACAATATTTATTTTGGGAATAACTGCGAAGTAAATATGAATTGCACTTTTTTGGATGACAATATCATTCGTATCGGGGATAATGCCTTGATTGCACCAAACGTGCAGATTTATACAGCATTTCATCCGACAAATGCGGAGGAGCGTTTCGGTGAGCCGAAAGAAGATGGCTCGTTTGAGTTTTGTAAAACCAGAACAGCACCTGTTATTATTGGCGACAATGTCTGGATTGGTGGTGGAGCTATTATTCTGCCCGGTGTTACGATTGGAAATAATGTTGTAATAGGAGCTGGCAGTATTGTGACGAAAGACATTCCTGACAATGTAATTGCAGTTGGAAATCCATGCAGAGTAATCAAAGAAAACAAATAAAGGCGGATGTTCTATTTTGCATTGCTGGGCTAACAACTTCATCTGTCCTCTAGTTTTTTGATTACCTCGACAATACCAAAAGCAGATTTTATAACGGCATCTTAATCGTAAAGTTGGTATGTATCAGGGACTTTCACAAGCTATTCTCAGTGTAAATTAAAGAAAAATCGTACAGACAAATATGATTTCCTTTGTGAGCTTTGCGAACAGGAACATCATATTTCGTCTGTACGATTTTTCTTTGTATACACCAATGATATTGACTTGTGAGCAAGACACAACTATCAGCCTACATTACCCAGTTAACCTCCGGATTAAGACAGCAACGCTTTGTCGTTTGCGAATTCCTGCCCACTGACCTTTTCAAACTGGTGAAGCAGATCTTCCACTGTCAGCTTTTTCTTTTCTTCCCCGGAAATATTAAGGATCACTTTGCCCTCATGCATCATGATCAGACGGTTTCCGTGTGCAATGGCGTCTTTCATATTGTGTGTGACCATCATGGCAGTCAGATGATTGTCTGAGATGATCTTGTCAGAAATCTCAAGGACTTTGGCTGCTGTTTTTGGATCGAGGGCGGCGGTGTGCTCGTCTAACAGTAAAAGCTTTGGTTTCTGGATAGAAGCCATAAGCAGTGTGATAGCCTGACGCTGACCACCGGAGAGCAGTCCTACTTTGCTGGTAAGACGGTCTTCAAGACCTAAATCTAAAGTTTTTAACATCTCACGGTAAGTATCCCGTTCTGTCTTTGTGATTCCCCAGCTTAATCCACGTTTTTTGCCGCGGCGGGCTGCGATTGCCATATTTTCTTCAATAGACATCGTGGTGGCAGTTCCGGTCATAGGGTCCTGAAAAACACGACCGAGATATTTTGCGCGTTTATATTCAGACAGCTTCGTGACATCATCCCCACCGATATAAATCTTTCCGGAATCTACCGGCCAGACACCGGCAACTGCATTTAAGGTGGTGGATTTTCCAGCACCGTTACCACCGATCACCGTGACAAAATCTCCGTCTTCCAAAGTGAGGTCTACGCCGTTTAAAGCAACTTTTTCATTGATCGTACCTGCGTTAAAAGTTTTGCAGATGTGATCGATCTTTAACATTTCAGCCATTATTTTGCCACTCCTTTCTTGCTATATTTCGCTTTCAGATACGGAATTGAAAGGAAGATAGCTACTACAATTGCAGAGAATAACTTCAAGTCGTCGGACGGGAATTTCAGCCATAAGACAACGCTTAAAACAAGGTAGTACAGGATAGCTCCGGCGATAACGGAGAGCAGTGTGTAGGCAAATGCAATCTTTTTGCCGGCACAGATTTTTCCAAAAAGAACATCACCGATAATGACAGCAGCAAGTCCGATAACGATAGCACCACGTCCCATATTGACATCTGCGGCTCCCTGATACTGTGCGTAAAGTCCGCCAGAGAGACCAACAAGACCATTGGAGATCATCAATGCAAGAACCGTGTGAAAATCGGTATTGATACCCTGCGCTCTTGCCATTTGCTGGTTACAGCCGGTTGCACGGATCGCATGTCCCTGCTCGGTTCCGAAGTACCAGTAAAGAATCGCAACGATCACAACGCAGAACAGAACACAGGTCGCAAACATGCGGATCTTGGTTGCAGTGGAATCGGAAATATAACGGAGGGAAACAACGAGACTGTATTTGTCAACGCTGACTGCCTGGTTGGAACTTCCGAGGATATTTAAGTTGATTGAGTAAAGTGCAATCTGTGTCAGGATACTTGCAAGGATTCCAGGGATTCCAAGTGCAGTGTGCAGCATTCCGGTGATAAATCCGGCAGCCATTCCTGCAAGAAATGCAAAAACAAGTGCAAGCCATGGATTCATTCCGGCGCGGATCAGCATAACAGCGACAGCACCGCCGGTTGCCATAGAGCCGTCAACGGTCAGATCGGCAAAATCCAGTAATTTGTAAGTTATGTAGACTCCAAGTGCGAGAAGTCCCCATATGAGTCCCTGTGCACAGGCGCCTGGCAGTGAACGGAGCAATGCCAGCGGGTTCAGGGATGCTAAGTAAGTGGTTAACATCATTGACATAAGAAAATTCTCCTTATTTTTTATTGTAAAAAATACCTGCGGTATTTGAAAAACAAAAGCCGCAGGCATATTATAGCATAATATTTGATTGATTTAAAGCTTTAACTTATTGCATTGGTAAAACTTTAAGCGCAATCGTTATTGTCTAGAAAGTACTCGAACATGCTGCTGCCCCGGTACGTGCGAACAGTAACGGGCAATTATTCAGCTTCAATCGCTGCATAGTCATCTGGAGGTGTGATTCCAAGCTGGGAACAAATATCAGCGTTGTACTCTTTTGTTACCTTTGGTGCAGTCTTGATCTCCATAGTTGTGATGTCGGCACCGTTTACAAGAATGTCGTAAGCCATTTCACCTGCGGTGTATCCGATGTCGTAGTAACTGATAGAAAGAGTTGCAACACCACATCCGGAGCAGATACCTTCCTCACCGGCAATGATCGGAATGCCTGCCGGAAGTGCGATATTGTTAATGGTCTCGGTGTTATTTGCCATTGTATTATCAGTTGGAATGTAAATGACATCAACTTCGGAAACAGCGGTCTGTACAACGGAAGTAATATCGTTGGAATCAGAAGCGGTGTACTCTTTGTAGGCAATGCCGTCTGCATCTAAAGCAGCTTCAATCTGGGTAGCCTGATATTTGGAGTTTGGTTCAGCTGAGCAGTAGAGAATACCAACTGTTTTTGCATCCGGGAATAATTCCTTGATCATGGCTTCCTGATCTGCTAAAGGAGCAAGGTCTGAAGTTCCGGAAATATTTCTTCCTGTAGAACCGGTCCAGTCGTCGATTTCAAGAGCGGTTGCATAGTCTGTAATAGAAGTTCCAAGAATCGGGATCGTGCTTGTTGCAGCGGCAGAACACTGTAAAGCAGTGGTCGCATTTGCAAGGATAAGATCATAGTTGCCTGCAACAAAATTATTTGCAATCGTAGCACAGTTTGCCTGCTCGCCCTGTGCATTCTGAAGGTCAAATGTAACGTTGCCGGCACCGAGTAATTCGGTCAAAGCATCCTGAAATCCTTCGGAAGCCGCGTCAAGAGCCGGGTGCTCTAACTGCTGTAAAATACCGATCGTGTACTTCTGACCGTCAGAGCTGGCTGCTCCAGCTTCTGTTGCAGTTGTTGTATTATCGTTAGCAGCGGTGCTGTTGTCGGAAGCGGCATCACTTCCGCATGCTGTCATGGAAACTGCCATTGCGGCTGCCATTATGACAGAGAGCATTTTGTTCATCTTTTTCATATTCATTCTCCTTATCTGAAAATAATTTCTTTAACACTTTAAAGTATTAATGCTTTTAATGATTGAATTATAATCACAAATAAAGTATTCGTCAACTGTTAATATAAAAAATCTTAAGAAAACCTTTATAGTATGGAAAGGGAAAAAGTGCTAGGATTGTAACTGGAGAGATTTTTAGAAAGGAATTTATGAAAATAAAAGAGGCGTTAGCCAGCATTGTGTTCCCACCCAGATGCCCTGTCTGTGATGAGGTGATACATGTTGGAAAAGATACCTGTGATGACTGCCGCAAAAAGGTGGTCTGTATTGGGGAGCCGGTCTGCAAAAAGTGCGGGAAACCATTGGAAAACCAGAGGAGGGAGTATTGTTCGGACTGTGCGCGGAAACAGCACTATTTTTCCCAGGGGAAAGCGGTTTTTGTATATCAGGGAGAAATCCGTCAGTCCATGTACCGTTTTAAATATAGTAATAAGAGGGAATATGCCGCATATTATGCAAAAGAAGCCGCACGTATATATGGCGGCTGGATCAGAAGAAAACAGATTGAAGCGATCGTGCCGGTTCCGATGTACCGCTGGAAGGAAAAAGGCAGAGGATACAATCAGGCGGCGGTGTTTGCCATGGCGCTGGGAGAAAGAATGAATCTTCCGGTAGAAAAACGAATGGTAAAAAGAATCCGGAATACGACTCCGCAGAAGGAATTAAATGATGTCGAACGGAAGGCAAATTTAAAAAAAGCTTTCCAGTTGGTGCCAGATATAGTAAAATATAAGAAAATATTAATTGTAGATGATATCTATACGACGGGAAGCACGATAGATGCGGTGGCAGAAGTACTTTTGCAGGCAGGGGTGGAAGAGATCTATTTCCTCTGTATCAGTATAGGAGAAGGATTTTAGGAGGAATATACGATGGATGTAAGAAATTGTAAAGGCTGCGGAAGATTGTTTAACTACATGGGCGGAGCACCGCTTTGCCCGGAATGTAAAGCGGCATTGGAGAAGAAGTTTGAAGCGGTGAAGGACTATATTGACGAACATCCACAGGCATCTATCAGTCAGGTGGCAGAGGACATGGATGTTTCGGTAAAACAGATCAAGCAGTGGGTGAGAGAAGAAAGACTGATCCTGTCCGAGGCTTCACTGGACGGTGTAGTCTGCGAGCATTGTGGCAGACCGATCACAAGCGGACGTTACTGTGACAAGTGTAAAGCTGCAATGGCAAATAATCTTCAGAGTGCATTGGATAAACCGAACCAGATGCGGCAGAAACCAAGCAGAGAGCGTGATGCAGGGGATAAGATGAGATTCCTTCGCTAGAAGACAGCGTCAGAATTGTTTCTGCACGTGGAGTAAATCCGTATTTTAGAAATTGATATCATATTTAAATGAAAAAGCAGGGCACAGAACTGCGTTATTTCTATATAGAATAGCGCAGAAGCGGGCGTCTGCTTTTTTTTCTTTGAAAATAGAGCCTTCTGTGTTATAATGATGAATAAGAATGCATAATTGCGTGCAGAATGTGTTTTTTTGGAGAAGCAAAGCGGTGACCGGATATGCCGGCTGTCAGGAGAAAACATGTTTTCACGCCATACAGGAAGGAAATTTGCATGGTTAACGAAGAACGTTTACATCATATGATAAAAATGGCTATCTTTGATACCGACGAGGGAAAAGAGTGCAAGCCGATGACGCAGTATGCAAGAAAAGATTATATTTCCCTGCGGATGCTCGGAAGCTTTGTGTCAGGAACAATCGGATTTGTCCTGATCCTGGTAACCTGGGGGATTTATTCCATGAATGAGCTCATGGAGAATCTGAATGCAATGGATATTCAGGGAATGCTCACGTCTGTATTGATCGGGTACATCGTGTTTATGCTTGTTTACATGGCGATCACCTATTTTGTTTATAATAGAAGATATACAAAGGGACGGCGTGAAGTCAAGAAGTATTACGGTAATCTGAAGAAGCTGAACCAGATATACGAGAGAGAAGACAAGCTGAAAATGTCTGATAACAAAGACTGGGAATAGGAGACTAAAATGACAACCTTATTAGAATTAAAAGAAAAACTGATCCGTTTTTACGGGAAAAATGAGATATATGTAACACCAGTGATCCGGTTTGTGGTGGCACTGTTTACATTTTTAATGATCAACAGCAGCATCGGCTATATGAAAATGGTCAGCAAAGCACCGGTAGCAGTGATCCTTGCGCTTGTGTGTTCCATGCTTCCGGTAAACGGACTGATAGCGATTGCAGCACTGGTTGTTTTACTGGATCTGTATGCATTATCCATTGAGGTATGTCTGGTAGGACTTCTCATGTTTGCAATCATCTATTTTATCTATTTCCGCTTTTCACCAAAGAGCGGGATCAATGCGATACTGACACCGATCTGCTTTAAACTGCACATCCCATATGCAGTGCCGGTTGGTTCCGGACTGCTCAGTGAGGCGTATTCTGTTGTTTCGGTTGCCTGTGGTACAGTGATCTATTTCTTTATCCACGGCGTGAGCGAGAATGCGAGCGCTTTGAGCGATACCGCAGAAGAAACGGATTCCACTGCATCTAAAGTTGTAGTTGCATTAAACCAGCTTGTTGGAAATAAAGAGATGTACCTTGTTCTTGCGATTTTCATTATCACGACATTGATTGTTTATATCGTCAGAAAACTTGATATTGAACATTCCTGGACGGTTGCATGGGCATCCGGTATTTTGTTTGAAGCGATCGGTTTGACAGCAGGTTATATTTTACTTGGATTTTCGGATAAGATTGTTGGGGTGATCGTTGGAAGCGTGATCTCCGGTGTGATCGCATTTATCATTCAGTTTTTGTTCTTTAATCTGGATTATTCGAGAACAGAACGCCTGCAGTTTGAGGATGACGACTATTATTATTATGTAAAAGCCGTTCCAAAGTCCTTAGTGACAGAAAAAGATAAACAGATCAAACGTTTTAACGGAAAAACAGAGAAGGAACGTCTGAATAAAAAGAAATTTGCAGAAGAAATGGACATAGACGAGAATTTATTAGATTAAAAGGAAGTGAAGGCGGTGCAGAATTTAGGCGTAACATTGCAGGCATTTTGGGAAAAAGCGGTGTCTTATCTGACACTTCAGGTTTCCTATACAGATATTATTGAGATCATTATCATTTCGGTTCTGATCTACTATATGCTGGTTTGGATCAAGGATACGAGGGCATGGATGCTTCTCCGCGGAATCCTTGTGATCCTTGCCTTTGTTTTGCTTGCAGTTTTATTTGAAATGAATACGATCGTCTGGATCGCCGATAAACTGTTTAATGTGGCAATGATCGCGGTGGTTGTGATTTTTCAGCCGGAAATGCGAAAAGCCCTGGAAAATCTCGGACGAAAGAATATTTTTGCAAATCTATTTAATTTTGATTTCGGTAAAGTTGAGAATGGCAAATTTTCAGACAAGACGATCACAGAGCTTGTAAAAGCGTGCTATGAAATGGGAAAAGTAAAGACAGGTGCGCTGATCGTTGTAGAGGATGAGATCGTGCTGACCGAGTACGAGCGGACAGGAATCGCTGTCGACGGTATTCTGACCAGCCAGCTTTTGATCAACATTTTTGAAAAAAATACGCCGTTGCATGACGGAGCAGTCATTGTGCGTGGTGACCGCGTGGTTTCAGCAACGTGTTATCTTCCGCTGACGGATTCGTTAAGCCTGAGCAAAGATCTTGGAACGAGACATCGCGCGGCGGTCGGAATCAGCGAGGTGAGTGATTCACTTACAATTGTAGTTTCAGAGGAAACAGGAAAAGTTTCGATTGCACTAGACGGTGAACTCTATCGGAATGTAGATGCAGAATTTTTGAAGAATAAGCTGTCTTACATTCAGAAGCGCGAGCAGGACACTTCGAAAGCAAAATCATGGAGAAGGAGGCTGAAAGATGTTACAAAGATTCGGAAAGAAAGTAATGAATAACTTTGGCCTTAAGGTTCTGGCGGTTCTTTTTGCAGTTGTTTTGTGGATCGTGGTGATCAACATTGATGATCCGAGCAACTCAAAACCTTATACCACCAGTGTTTCTCTGGAAAATAAATCCTACATTACATCCATGGGAAAATGGGCGGATTATCTTGACGGAAAGAATACAATCACATTCAGTGTGTATGCAAAACGTTCTGTGCATAACAGTCTTACCAATGCAAACTTTACTGCGACGGCAGATGCACAGAAGATTGAATTTGACGAGGAGACAGGTACTTACCGTGTGCCGGTTACTGTAACCTGCAACCGAAACAGCAGCAACATTACGATCACAAGCAAAGATCTTTATCTGGATCTTGAATTAGAGGATTCTGCATCCAAGCAGTTCCCAATCAAGGCAAATACAACAGGTACGGTCACATCCGGATGTGCATTGGGCGATGTGGAGATCACGGATGCGAACGTTATGAAAGTATCCGGTCCGGCTTCTGTTGTAAACCAGATCGATACAGTTGTGGCAACGATCAACGTGGATGGCATGTCAACAGACATCACAGACCGTGTTACCCCTGTTTTCTATGACGCACAGGGAGAAGTGGTTGACACGACAAAGCTTACGTTAAGTGTGAACACGGTCAACATCAGTGCACAGATTTTAAATACAAAAGATGTGGAACTGGAATTCTTAACGACCGGAACTCCGGCAGAGGGATACCAGAAGGGAGACATTACCTATACGCCACAGACAGTGCGTATCAAGGGTGAGGCTGCTGTATTAAATACGATCAATAAGATCACAATTCCGGAAGAAGTGTTAGATCTTACCGATGCAGCTTCTGACATTGAAAAAACAGTGGATATTTCCACTTATCTACCGTCAGGTACTTCATTAGTGATCAGTTCGGATTCGAAAATTGATGTTACAGTCGTGGTGGAAGCAGTGAAGACCAAGACATTGCAGATCCCGGTTACAAACCTTCAGGTAATTGGTCTTGACTCGGATGAGAAAGTGCAGTATGAGGAAGACAATATTACTCTGACGGTAAGTGGAAGAGCAAGTGTGATCGATGCACTTGATGAAAAGACGATTACCGGAACCATAGATCTGACCGATTTAAAACTTGGCGCACATAATGTGCTGATCACATTTGAACTTGACAGTAATAACGTTGCTTATGCAGATACTTATGCGGCTGTTACGATTGAAAATGCGACGGATTCATCCGCTTCCGCAGACAGTGACAGCGCAGACAGTGAATTGGAAAACACATCGACTGCAAAGAAAGTAAGTGAGCGGTAGGAAAAAATGCGGATGCTGGAAGGAAAATCGGTCTTGAAATCGAGATAACCAACGAATGAATGGAATAGAAAAGAACAATCCCTAAAAAAATCGGGATGGAACAAAGAGAGGAACAGTAATATGGCAAGAATGTTTGGAACAGATGGCGTCCGTGGTGTGGCGGGCTCGGAACTGACAATTGAACTGGCAACAAAGTTAGGTCAGGCAGGAGCCTATGTGCTTACAAAGGAACAGGAGCATCAGGCAACCATTATAGTAGGATGTGATACGAGAATTTCAGGAGGAATGTTAGCGAGCGCATTAATGGCTGGTATCTGTTCCGTTGGTGCGAATGCAATCTTCGTTGGGGTGATGCCGACACCAGCAATTGCATATCTCACCAGAAAACACAAAGTAGATGCCGGAGTAGTGATCTCGGCTTCCCATAATCCAATGGAATTCAACGGAATCAAATTTTTCAACGGAGAGGGCTATAAACTCCCGGATGAGCTTGAGGATGAGATTGAAGCACTGATCAAAAACAATATGAAAGATGTTGTACTTCCAATCGGTTCCGGCGTCGGCAAAATTGAATATCGTTTTGATTTAAGAGATGAATATGTAAAATTCATGGAAAAATGTGTTCCGGTAGAGCTTAAAGGAATGAAAATTGTTGTGGACTGTGCAGAGGGAGCTTCCCATTATACATCAGTCAAAGCACTGACAGATCTTGGCGCAGAACTTGTGGCAATCCATACAAATCCGGACGGAACCAACATCAATTCCAACTGCGGTTCTACACATATGGATGAACTGAAAGCCCGCGTTGTTTATGAAAAAGCGGCAGTCGGTCTTGCTTTTGACGGTGACGCAGACCGTATGCTTGCAGTAGATGAAAAAGGAAATCTGGTAGACGGTGACCAGATCATGGCAATCTGCGGTAACTACATGAAATCCAAGGGAACATTGAAAAAAGACACGATCGTTGTCACAGTTATGACAAACCTTGGATTCACATTAATGGGTCAGAAAGAGGGAATCCATGTAGAGAAAACAAAAGTTGGTGACCGTTATGTACTTGAGAACATGAGAAAGAACGGCTACAACATCGGTGGCGAACAGTCCGGTCACGTTATTTTCCTGGATGATAATACAACAGGTGACGGATTATTAAGCGCCCTGCATTTATTAGAGGTAATGGTCAATACAGGAAAACCATTATCAGAACTTGCAGAGATTATGGAAGTACTGCCACAGGCACTTGTCAATGCAAAAGTTCCAAACCATAAAAAAGAAAAGTTCATGGAATATCAGGAAATCGCAGATGCAGTGGCAGAAGTGGAAAAGAAATTCAAGGGCGAAGGAAGAGTACTCATCCGTCCGTCCGGAACAGAACCACTGGTACGTGTCATGATCGAGGGCAAAGACCAGAAAGTGATCGATGAGGAAGCACAAAAGCTGGCAGAACTGATCACACGGATCATGTTATAACTATTCAGAGTCAGGGTGATTTTATAAATTTGTGAATCATGCTGAATAGCTGCAAAATAATAGATGGGGTATCTTAAAACCAGCATACAACAAAAATCAGGGGACTAGAATTTGGAGGGTAATGCAACATGGTAAGTCAGAAAGTAGTAATAAAAAATCCAACAGGACTTCATCTCAGACCTGCGGGAATCTTATGCAAGGATGCGATGCAGTTTAGATCACATATCACATTCCGCTATCGCGATAACATTGCAAATGCAAAAAGTGTTTTGAGCGTGCTTGGTGCTTGCATCAAGTCTGGAGATGAGATTGAACTTATGTGCGAGGGCGAAGATGAGGAAGAAGCCTTAAAGGCGATCGTGGAAGCGATTGAGAGCGGACTGGGAGAGTAAGGGATGGATCAATTATCCATAATTGTTCCTTGCTATAACGAGGAACAGTCGGTAAAACTTTTTTACACGGAAGTTGAAAAAATAATTGAGAATATGCCAGACATTGAGACTGAATATTTGTTTGTTGATGATGGCTCAAAAGACGGAACCTTAGAGGAAGTCAGGGCACTTCACAGTCGTAATCAAAGAGTAAAATATATTTCATTTTCAAGGAATTTTGGAAAAGAGGCAGCCATGTATGCCGGATTAGAACATGCATCGGGTGACTATGTTGTGATCATGGATGCAGACTTACAGGATCCACCTTCCCTTTTACCAGAGATGCTTCGAATCGTGAGAGAGGAACATTTCGATTCTGTGGCAACAAGGAGAGTTACCCGGAAAGGTGAACCGCCGATACGCTCGTTCTGCGCCAGACAGTTTTATCATACCATGAACAAAATTAGTGATGTGGAGCTGATGGACGGTGCAAGAGATTATCGCTTTATGACAAGAAAATATGTTAATGCGGTGCTTAGACTTAAGGAATCTAATCGTTTTTCAAAAGGAATTTTTGGCTGGGTTGGCTTTAAAACAAAGTGGCTTGAATTTGAAAATCAGGAGCGGGCAGCAGGAGAGACGAAGTGGTCCTTTTGGAAATTAGTCCAATATTCGCTGCAGGGAATTGTTTCTTTTTCAGAGACACCACTATATATTGCTTCAATTCTTGGCGGTGGAATGTGTGGCGTGGCATTACTGGCAATTATATTTATTATCGTCAGGCAATTATTATTTGGGGGTTCTGCATTTGGATGGCCATCCATGGCATGTATTGTAATATTGATTGGAGGAATACAGTTGCTTTCCATTGGAATATTAGGATTGTATTTTTCCAAGATGTATCTGGAGATAAAGCACAGACCGATTTATATCATGTCTGAGATCTGTACTGAAATAGAAAACGCAGAGGAAAATAAATAATAAAATAGATAGAGGAAGTAAGAGATGAAAAAAATATTAGTAACAGGATGCAACGGACAACTTGGACGGGCTATCAGAAAAGAATATGCAAATGATAATGTGGAATTTATTAATACGGATGTGACAGAGGGAGAAGGAGTAAAAGCTCTCGACATTACAGACGTAGATGCAGTCCTTAAAATGGTTGAGGAGACAAAGCCGGAAGTAATCATAAACTGTGCAGCACATACGAATGTAGATGCCTGTGAGACGCAGTGGGATCTTGCTTATAAAATTAATGCGATTGGTCCTAGAAATCTAAGTATTGCGGCTTCAAAAGCAGGAGCTAAAATGATACATGTGTCCACTGACTATGTGTTTGAAGGAAATGGGACAAGACCATATACAGAATTTGATGAACCGAATCCAGTGAGTGCATATGGAAAAACAAAACTGGAAGGAGAAAATTTTGTAAAGGCATTTGCAGACAAATATTTTATTTTACGCACAGCATGGCTTTACGGAGAAGGAAAGAATTTTGTTAAAACAATGCTCCGTCTGGCAGAGACACATGATGAAGTCAGTGTCGTGTCAGATCAGCTGGGGTCACCGACAAGTGCGGTTGAATTAGCAAAAATGATTCATTATTTAGAACCGACAGAAAACTATGGAGTATTTCATGCCACCTGTGAAGGGGATACAAACTGGGCGGAATTTGCAGAGGCAATCTTTAAACGGGCAGGAAAGAATACGAAAGTAAACCACGTGACCAGTGAGCAATATGCGAAGATGAATCCAGCGTCAGCAAACCGTCCGGCATATTCGATTTTAGATAATTATATGTTACGTCTGACCAGTGATTTCAGGATGGCAGATTGGCAGGATGCATTGGACGTATATATGAAAACACTTGACTTTTAGCAGAAAAAATGCGATTAATAGTAGGTTGAAACAAAGGAGACAGAATAATGTTAAATATTCCATTGATCAGTAATAATGTAAAAAAAGAAGATACAGAGGCATTAATTGAATTTTTAAAAGACAGCGATCGATTTACACAGGGACCAAAGGTAATCGAGTTTGAAAATAAATGGAGCGAATGGTTAGGGGTAAAGCATAGTCTTTTTGTAAATTCAGGTTCATCTGCAAACTTTATTACATTGGCAGCGATTCGTGAAATGTACGGTGAAGGTGAGGTCATTGTAGGACCAATCGGCTGGTCAAGTGATGTGTCTGCAATTATTGCAGCAGGATTGACTCCGGTTTTTGTAGATGTAAAAATGTCAAATCTTGCAATTGACGAAGAAAAAGTAATTGAAAAGATTAATGATAAAACAAGAGCGGTATTATTAATTCATGTATTAGGTTTTAATGCATTAAGTGACCGTCTTTTGAATGTGTTAAAAGAAAAAAATATTCCATTGCTTGAAGATGTGTGCGAGTCTCATGGTGCAACCTTTAAGGGACAGAAAGTGGGAAGTTTTGGGTTTGCATCTAATTTTTCCTTTTACTATGCACATCACATGAGTACGATCGAAGGAGGAATGATCTGTACAAATGATGATGAATTTTATCGTTACATCAGAATGTTCCGCAGCCACGGCATGCTTCGGGAGTGTGGAGATGAAACATATAAGAATGAAGTCTCAACAGCGCATCCGGAAGTTCATCCGGAGTTCACATTTATGGTTCCGGGATACAATATGAGAAGCACGGAGCTGAACGCGGTTATTGGACTGAATCAGATCAAGCGGCTGGATGATAATATTAGAGCCAGACAGGAAAATTATAAGCTTTTTATGGAACATCTGAATCCGGATATCTTCTATACAGATTTTGATATGGAAGGAAGCAGCAATTATGCTTTTATTTTGATTTTAAAAGAAAAAAACGATGAGCTTTTCCAGAAAGTAGTAGAAACTTTACGGGCAGAGAATGTAGAATTTAGAAGAGGAACTGCAGGAGGTGGAAATCTGGCAAGACAGCCATTTGTAAGACAGAGATTCCCGGAAATCAATCCGGCAGATCTTCCAAATGCGGAACATATTCATCAGTATGGAATTTATACAGGAAATTGTCCGGATCTGGAAAAAAATAAAATTTTGAAACTATGCGAGATACTTAATAACGTAAAATAATCAGGATGAGGATATTAATGGAAAAGAACAGTAAAATATATGTGGCTGGACATAGAGGGTTAGTAGGATCGTATCTTATTGAAAAATTGAAAAAAGATGGATATGAGAATATTGTTACGGCAACATCAAAAGAATTAGATTTGAGAGATAGTGTAGCTGTTTCAGCTTTTTTTGAAAAAGAGAAACCAGAGTATGTATTCTTGGTGGCTGCCAAAAGAGGCGGGGTTGCAGAGTATGCAAAATATCCGGTAGAGTTTTTAGCAGAAAATGAACAGATTGAAATAAACGTTATTATGAATTCTTTAAAAAATAACGTTAAGAAGCTGGTATTTGTTGCAGCGAGTTGTGTGTATTCAGAGGATTTAGAAGTATTTACAGAGGATGATCTGATGAAGGGCTGGGTGCAGCACGCAACAGAACCATATGCATTAGCTAAAGCGGTAGGCATTAAGTTATGTGAATATTGCAATCAGGAGTATGGAACAAAATTCGTATCAATGCTTCCAGTAAATATTTACGGAATTACAGATGAAAGTCATACGGATAATACAAGTGTGATACCGGCAATGCTGGAACGTTTTTCAAATGCTGTGAAGAATCAGGCAGAATCTGTTACTATCTGGGGAGATGGAAAGACGCGAAGAGAATTTCTACATGCAAAAGATCTTGCAAGTGGAATTCTTGCGGTTATGAACAGTGATTTGAATGAGGGTTGGGTAAACATTGGATACGGATCGATGGTTACAATCAATGAACTGGCAGAATTAATTGCAAAAGTTACCGGATTTAAAGGGAAGATCGAGCATGATCTGACAAAACCAAATGGTTCACATAGGAAAGTATTAGATATTAAAAAGATAGAGAGCATTGGTTGGAAACCGGAAATCAGTCTGGAAGAGGGACTGAATGAAATTTACAAAGCTATGTATTAAAAAATGGGGGAGATAGTATGGTTATCACAAAAACACCGTTTCGCATGTCTTTTTTTGGTGGAGGAACAGATTATCCCAGATTCTATGAAGAACATGGTGGAAGCGTTATTTCAACAACGTTTGATAAATATTGCTATGTAACAGTCAGACATTTGCCAAGATTTTTTGATTATAGTAATCAGGTGTCCTATTCCAGAATTGAGAATACACAGTCTGTAGATGAAATTGAACATCCTGCGGTACGCAATGCGATGAAGTATTTGGATATGCAGGAACTTCATATTGGATATGATGCAGATCTTCCAGCAAGATCAGGACTTGGAAGCAGTAGCTCCTTTACAGTAGGTATGTTAAATGCATTTCATGCATTGAAGGGGCAGTATGCTGGTAAAATGCAACTCGCAGAAGAAGCGATTCATGTAGAACGTGTAATGTGCAAGGAGAGTGGTGGTGTTCAGGATCAGGTGGCAGCATCTTTTGGAGGTTTCAACCGAATAGATTTCAGTAGCAATGGAATACAGGTAAAGCCTATTATTATTTCGAAAGAGAGAAAACAGCTGTTGAGTGATAATCTTCTTTTGTTTTTTACAGGGTTTTCCAGATTTTCAAGTACAATTGCACAGAGTCAGGAAAAAGCAACTAAGAGCAAGGAATTGGAACTAATGGAAATGTATCGTCTGGTAGATGATGCAGAACAGATTCTGACTTCTAAGACAGAGTTGTCAGAGTTTGGAAAATTATTGGATTATACTTGGCGTTTGAAACGTGGCATTACAAATGATATCAGTAATGATACTATTGATGATTTATATACAAAAGCATTAAAATGTGGTGCAACAGGTGGAAAACTTCTCGGCGCAGGTGGAGGTGGATTTCTGTTGTTCTATGTAGAAAAGGATAAACAGGAAAAATTTTTAAATGAATTTGATCACTTATTACATGTACCGTTTGATTTTGAAGATTTAGGTACATCTATTTTGTATTATAAACCGGAAGAATATATCAAATTAGAAAAATAGGAGGATATGATGAAGAAAGCATTTATTACAGGATTTACAGGAATGGTCGGCTCACATTTAGCAGACTTTTTACTTGCAAATACAGATTGGGAAGTGCATGGTTTGCTTCGTTGGAGAAGCCCATTGGACAATGTTTCACATTTACTGGAACGTGTGAATGAAGGAGATCGTGTATTTCTTCATTATGGTGATATTAATGATGAGGCATCTATGCATCATATTTTATCACAGTTAAAACCGGACTATGTATTCCATCTTGCAGCACAGAGCTATCCTTTGACAAGCTTTGATTCGCCGGTAGAAACATTAAACACCAACATTGTTGGAACTTGCCGTGTGCTTGAGACATTGAGAATTATTATGCAGACAGATTCATCCTATAAACCAGTGGTTCACGTATGTGCATCATCAGAAGTTTTTGGAAAGATTCCGAAAGAAAAAAAACCAGAAACTGGAATTCATGAAGATTGTCCATTTCATCCGGCATCACCATATGCAATTTCAAAAGTGGGAACAGATCTTCTTGGAAGATACTATGCTGAAGCATATGGAATGACAGTTATGACAACCAGAATGTTTACACATACAGGTCCTAGACGGGGTGATGTGTTCCATGAGTCTACATTTGCAAAACAGATTGCGTTGATTGAAGCAGGACTGATTCCAGCAGTTGTTAAGGTTGGAAATCTTGATTCGTTAAGGACATATGCAGATGTGCGTGATGCAGTTCGCGCTTATTATATGCTTGTAACAATGAATCCAATTCCAGGTGAGTACTATAATATTGGTGGATCTTATACATGTACAGTCGGGGATACGCTTCACACATTAATCAATATGTCGACTATGAAAGATCAGATTAAAGTTGAGACAGATCCAGAACGTCTCAGACCAATTGATGCGGATCTTCAGGTGCCTGATTGCAGAAAATTTAAAGAACATACAGGCTGGGAACCAGAGATCCCATTTGAACAGACGATGGAAGATTTGTTGAACTATTGGAGAGAAAAAATTAAGAAAACCGGAGTTACATTAACCAGATAAGACGGAGGAGATGCTATGCAGACAGTCATTATGGCTGGGGGAAAGGGAACAAGGATTGCATCTGTGAATGCCGAAGTTCCGAAGCCAATGCTGAAAGTATGTGGCAAGCCTATTTTAGAGCATCAAATAGAGGTGCTGAAAAGACAGAATCTCACGGAGATTATTTTAGTTATTGGACATCTAGGAACGGTTATTCGAGATTATTTTCAGGATGGAAGTGAGTTTGGAGTACAGATTTCCTATATTGAAGAAAAAGAATTGTTGGGAACAGCAGGATCTTTTTATTATTTGAAGGATAAGATACAGGATGATTTCTTTCTGCTGAATGGAGATCTGATTTTTGATGTTGATTTACATCGGTTTATGAATTTTCATAAAGAAAAGCATGCTTTGGCAACATTGTTTACCCATCCGAATAATCATCCATATGATAGTGGGTTGATTCTTGCAAAAGAGGATGGAACAATTACCAGGTGGATTCATAAAGAAGAAGAACGTGGGTATTTGAAAAATCGCGTAAATGCAGGAATTCATATTATTTCACCGGAGGTTCTTAAAAAATTTACAGAATTAAAGAAGACAGATCTTGACAGGGAGGTATTGAAACCGTTAATTCCGTCTGGAAGGATATTTGCCTATGATTCGCCAGAGTATGTCAAGGATATGGGAACTCCGGAACGCTATCGTCAGGTGGAACAGGATCTTTTGACAGGAAGAGTGAGAGCCAGAAATCTTGACAGAAAACAAAAATGCATTTTTCTGGATCGGGATGGCACATTGAATGTATATAAGGGATTTTTGACTAATATAGAGAAATTGGAATTACTCCCAGGTGCAGCAGAAGCAGTAAGATGGATTAATTCCAGTGAGTATCTGGCGATTGTTGTTACCAATCAGCCAGTTATTGCCAGGGGAGAATGTTCTTTGCAGGGATTAGATGAAATCCATAATAAATTAGAAACCTTATTAGGAAGGGAAGGCGCGTATATTGATGCGTTGTATTATTGCCCGCATCATCCAGACAAGGGATTTGAAGGAGAGAGACCAGAATATAAAATCGACTGTGACTGTAGAAAACCAAAACCTGGTATGCTGTTAAAGGCAGCTGAGGATTATAATATTGATCTGTCACAATCCATTATGATTGGTGATGGAAAGAATGACCTGGAAGCTGGAAAAGCGGCTGGATGTAAAACAATTCTGGTAGATGAACAAAACACTCTTTTCAAAGCAGTAAGTGAGTTAAAAGAAAAGGGAATAATATAGTTTTGGAGGACTTGATGGAGAAGCGTATAGAAGAAATACAAAATCAACTGATAGAGCGGTATCCAGTACTTTCATCAATTCAGAGTGAGATAGAAAATGCGTATGAATTGATGGAAGAGTGTTTTTCAAGTGGACATAAATTGCTGATTGCAGGTAATGGTGGAAGTGCAGCAGATGCTGACCATATAGTTGGCGAGCTAATGAAAGGGTTTGTAAAAAAGAGACCGCTTGCAGATGATATCAGGGAGAGGCTTTGTAATTTGGATAAAACCCGGGGAGAGGATCTATCAAAACAATTGCAGCAGGGACTGCCGGCAATTGCACTTCATAATCATCAGGCACTTAATACCGCTGTCTTGAACGACATCAATGGTACGGTCATATTTGCAGAACAGGTTTGTGGATATGGACAAGAAGGGGATATTTTTTTGGGAATATCTACTTCCGGAAATTCTATGGATGTATATGATGCAGCTTTGGTCGCAAAGGCAAAAGAAATGAAAGTGATAGGACTTTTGGGAAAAGATGGCGGAAGAATAAAAAATGTTTCGGATATAGCAATTGTTGTACCAGAACAGGAAACCTATAAAATACAGGAATTGCATCTTCCCATCTATCACGCATTGTGTTTAATGTTAGAGCAAACTTTTTTTGAAGAATAAAAGATAATAAAGGAGAAAAAATTATGAGAACTTATTTAGTAACTGGAGGAGCAGGATTTATTGGATCAAACTATATTCATTATATGTTCCGCAAATATGATAATGAAATTCGCATTATCAACGTTGATGCATTGACTTATGCAGGAAATCTGGAAAATCTGAAAGATATCGAGAATCGTGAAAATTACACTTTTGTAAAAGCTGATATCACAGATAAAGATGCGATCATGAAAATATTTGAAGAGAATGATATTGACAGGGTTGTGCATTTTGCAGCAGAAAGTCACGTGGACAGAAGTATTAAGAATCCTGAAGTTTTTGTTAAGACAAATGTTCTTGGTACAGCAGTTATGTTAAATTGTGCCAAAGCTGCATGGGAATTGCCAGATGGAAGCTTTAAAGAAGGTAAGAAGTTTCTTCATGTATCTACGGATGAAGTATATGGATCACTTCCAGATGATGGAAAGAGTTATTTCTATGAAACAACTCCATATCAACCACATAGCCCATATTCTGCAAGTAAAGCATCTTCAGATATGTTGGTAAAAGCTTATATTGATACGTATCATTTCCCAGCTAATATTACAAATACGTCTAATAACTATGGACCTTACCAATTCCCGGAAAAACTGATTCCGTTGATTATTAACAATGCTTTACATGGAAAGAAATTACCGGTATATGGTGATGGTTTAAATATTCGTGATTGGTTATATGTAGATGATCATGCCAAGGGAATTGATATGGTTCAGGAACAGGGCAGATTAGGAGAATCTTATAATATTGGTGGTCACAATGAAAAACGCAATATTGAGATTATTAATATTATTATTGAGACCTTACAGGAAATTCTTCCTGATAGTGACCCTAGAAAAGCGAATGTCAGCAAAGATCTGATCACATATGTGGAGGATCGTAAAGGGCATGATCGAAGATATGCAATTGCACCAGACAAAATCAAAGCCGAAATTGGCTGGGAGCCGGAGACTATGTTCAAAGATGGAATTAAAAAGACGATTGCCTGGTATCTTGCTCATGAAGACTGGATGAATAATGTTACCAGTGGTGATTATCAGAAGTATTACGAAGATATGTATAAAAATAAATAAGTCAGATTATCAGATTAGATAATGAATGGAGGAAACTTAATATGAAAGGTATTATACTTGCAGGTGGTTCCGGAACCAGATTGTATCCATTAACAAAAGCAATTTCGAAGCAGATCATGCCGGTTTATGATAAACCAATGATTTATTATCCGTTATCTACGCTTATGCTTGCGGGAATCAGGGAGGTTCTTATTATTTCAACACCGAGAGATCTTCCAGTATTCGAAGAACTTTTTGGCGATGGAAGTCAGCTTGGTATGTCATTTTCTTATGAGGTTCAGACAGAACCGAGAGGATTGGCAGATGCTTTCATTATAGGTGAAAAATTTATCGGAAAAGATTCTGTTGCATTGGTTTTAGGAGATAATATTTTTTATGGACAGAGTTTCTCAAAAGTGTTAAGAAGTGCAGCGGAGAGAACTGAAAGTGAAACTGGGGCAACTATTTTTGGATATTATGTAAGAGATCCGAGAGAATATGGTGTCGTAGAATTTGATAAAAATGGTAAGGCCTTATCTATTGAAGAAAAGCCTGAAAATCCAAAATCAAATTATGCAGTTCCAGGGTTATACTTTTATGACAATGATGTAGTAGAAATTGCCAAAAATGTAAAACCATCTGCGCGTGGTGAGATTGAAATCACAAGTGTAAATAATGAATATTTGCAGAGAGGCACACTGAATGTGGAAACATTAGGACGTGGTTTTGCATGGCTTGATACAGGCAATCACGATATGCTTCTTGCAGCAGCAGATTTTGTTTCTGCATTCCAAAAACGTCAGGGACTGTATATCTCATGTATTGAAGAGATTGCATATAAGAGAGGATTTATTGACAGAGAACAGTTGGTAAAGCTTGCTCAGCCATTATTGAAAACAGATTACGGAAAATACCTGATGGAAATTGCGGAAGGACTTTAAAAGTCCGCAATTCTTGAAAACAAGCAAATTTTCTAAAAATTCAAGAAAAGTTAAGAGGATATAATAAAATGGGTAAGATAAGTGTTTCAGAGGATTGTAATGGAATTGAAGGATTAAAAGTAATTACTCCTGCTGTTTATGGAGATAATCGTGGTTATTTCATGGAGACATATAATTACAATGATTTTGCTGCAGCAGGTATTGATTGCAAATTTGTGCAGGACAATCAGTCGGCATCAAAAAAAGGTGTACTTAGAGGATTGCATTTCCAGATTAATTATCCACAAGATAAACTTGTGCGTGTCATTAAAGGGGAAGTGTATGATGTGGCAGTTGATATGCGCGAAGGATCAAAAACCTATGGGAAATGGTTTGGAGTGCTTTTATCTGAGGAGAACAAAAAACAATTTTTTATTCCAAAGAATTTTGCACATGGATTCCTGGTGCTTTCCGATTATGCGGAATTCTGTTACAAAGTGACAGATTTTTATCATCCGAATGATGAAGGTGGTATTATCTGGAATGACCCTGAAATTGGTGTTGAATGGCCAATCTCGGATGATATGGAGCTAATCCTGTCAGAAAAGGATCATAAGTGGGGCAGCATCAAGGAGTTGAAGAATGGCAGATAACAGCAGAAAAGTACCATTTGTGAAAGAAATATGGGATAGTAGAAGACTCATATTCCAGTTGGCAAAGAATGATTTCAAAACAAAGTACGCAGGATCTTATTTTGGAATTATCTGGGCATTTGTACAGCCGATTATTACAATTATGATCTACGTGTTTGTATTTGGGATGGGACTGAAAATGACACCGCAGTCAACGGAATATCCGTTTGTTTTATATCTGATTGCTGGTATTGTACCGTGGTTCTTTTTTGCAGATGCATGGATGAATTCTACCAATTGTTTAATAGAATACAGTTATCTTGTGAAAAAGATGGTATTTAAAATCAGTATTCTACCAATTGTAAAAGTAATATCCTCTCTTTTTGTTCATTTATTTTTTATTTTATTGGGATTTATTATTTTTGTGATAGCAGGCAGAACACCTGGAATCGCAATGATTCAGGTATTCTATTATATGTTTTGTGAAATTTGTCTTATACTTGCATTGACTTATTTTACTGCCTCTGTGACACCGTTTTTCAGGGATATGGCGCAGATTATCAATATTACTACACAGCTCGGTATGTGGCTGACACCTATTATGTGGGATGAAAGTATTATGCCGGTATGGGTAATGTATATACTTAGATTTAATCCAATGTATTATATCGTTAATGGATATAGGGATTGTTTTATCTATGGTAAATGGATTCCGCAGCATTGGCATATGACTATTTATTTTTGGGTGATAGTCATAATTCTTGCAATCATTGGAAGCAGGACTTTTAACAAAATGAGAGTACATTTTGCGGATGTACTGTAGGAGGATGAGATGCAGGAAAAAGTAATTGAAATTAAAGATATTACTAAAACATATAAATTATACAACAAACCTTCGGACCGGTTAAGAGAGAACTTTTCATTGACACATAAAAGTTATCACAGAGACCACAATGCACTGCAGGGAATTAATCTGGAGGTGTATAAAGGGGAGTGTGTGGGTATTATTGGAACGAATGGTTCTGGTAAATCAACACTTTTAAAAATTGTTACTGGTGTGGTAGCGCCGACATCTGGAACATTGAAAATCAATGGAAAGATCAGTGCTTTACTCGAATTAGGGGCTGGATTTAATCAGGAGTATACTGGAATAGAAAATATTTATCTCAATGGAACAATGGTTGGATTTACAAAAGAAGAGATGGATGAAAAATTGCAGTCGATCATTGATTTCGCAGAGATTGGAGATTTTATAAATCAGCCGGTGAAAACCTATTCAAGTGGAATGTTTGCAAGACTTGCCTTTGCAGTTGCAATCAATGTGGAACCGGATATTCTCATTGTAGATGAGGCATTGAGTGTAGGGGATATTTTTTTTCAGTCAAAGTGTTATCAGAAGTTTTTAGATTTTAAGAAAGCTGGAAAAACTATTCTTTTTGTGTCTCATGATCTGAGCAGTATTATTAAGTACTGTGATAGAAGTTTGTTGATCCATCAGGGAAAACAGATTGCTGTAGGAAAATCTTCTGAAATTGTGGATATTTATAAAAAAATTCTTGTAAATCAATTTGATGAAAAAGACGTTGAAAAGCTTAATTCGGAAGAAAAAGCAAATGATACAGAAACATCGTCGGAACAATCAGAAGCGGCTGAGAATAAGGATGTCTTGATATCTGAGGAAAATAGTGTGATCAAAGACCAGTTGTCTGGTGTATGGAAAGAAAAAATGGTGAATAATCCAAAGGCAGTCACTTATGGAAATGGTGTGGCAGAGATTATTGACTATGCGGTGATAGATGAACACGGAAAGCTAAACCCATCCATCTATAAAGAAACAGATTTTTCTATCCGGATTAAGGTTCAATTTTTTAAGGATGTAGAAAATCCTATTTTTGCCTATACGCTAAAAGATATTAAAGGAACAGAAATTACAGGAACTAATACAATGCTGGAGAGGCAGACGCTTGAACATGTAAAGGCTGGAGACAACATTATTGTTGATTTTAAACAGAAAATGTGTTTGCAGGGTGGAAACTATCTACTGGCACTTGGTTGTACAGGATATGAATCAGGTGAATTTACGGTATATAGCAGACTGTATGACATATGTAACATTGAAGTGGTTTCTGATTGCAATACCATTGGATATGTGGATATGGATGCTCAGGTATCGTATTTATAGGAGTACTTATGGAAAATATTGGAAAAGTAATAATGAATTATGATTATTATAGTGGTACGGATTTATATAGTGATGGTGATATAGAAGACACATTACTTGAAATTGTACAAACACATAAGAAAAATGAGTTTCCAGCAATTATTGCAGAAAAAAAATCATGGCCAATTTTATATCATCTTTCAGAAGTGCGGACCAATATTTTAAATTGGTATCCATTTGAGAAAAATGCCAGTGTATTGGAAGTAGGAGCTGGCTGTGGAGCAATTACAGGTACAATAGCGGATAAAGTCGCGAAAGTGACAGCAATTGATCTTTCGAAAAGAAGAAGTCTGATCAATGCATACCGGAATCAGGATAAAGATAATCTTGAGATCATGGTAGGTAATTTTAATGACATAGCGGCAGGAATTAGTGAACAATATGATTATGTTACTTTAATTGGTGTACTGGAATATGGGGAATGTTATATTCCGGGAGATAATTCCTATCAGGTGTTTTTGGAGAAGATAAAACATTTATTAAAACCGAATGGACAGGTGCTGATCGCAATTGAAAACCAGCTGGGATTAAAATACTTTGCAGGCTGCAGAGAGGATCACGTTGGAAGATATTTTGAAGGAATTGAAGGTTATACAAATACTTCCGGGGTGAGAACATTTTCAAAAAAAGCAATTACGAATTTATTGTTGGAGAGCGGATATGACAACGTGCAGTTTTATTATCCATATCCGGATTATAAACTTCCAACAACTATATACACAGATGATTTTCTCCCGGTAAAGGGGGAACTAAGCAATAATGCCAGAAATTTTGATGGTGATAGAATGGTACTTTTTGATGAGACGAAAGCATGGGATACTGTGTTAGAAGCTGGTCTGTTCCCAGAGTTTTCCAATTCATTTTTTATTGCAGCAACAAAGAGGGAATAGGAAATGCAGAAAACAATTTATTCCAAAAGCTCTATTGAGCGTAAAAATGAGTATAAAATTATCACCAGAATTTATGAAGAAGATGGTGTAAGGAAAGTTGAGAAGGCAGCACAGAATGAGCATGCATCATATCATGTGGAGCGCATGGCACAGATTGCCAAAACGAATCCATATCTTACTGAGCAGGTAGTATTAGTTCCATGTGAGAAGATTGCGACCGGAAAAGTTGTTTTTCCATATATTACAGGAAAAAGGCTGGATCAGCAGATTGACGAACATGCGAAGAAACATCAGTGGGATGCAGTTTATGACGATATCAAGCTGCTTCAAAATATTATAACAAATGTTGAACATAAATATCCATTTCAGGTCTGTGGAGAATTTGAGGAAATGTTTGGTGCTTATTCACAGTTAGAGAGCTATGAGTCAGCTTCTAATGTGAACATTGATATGGTTGCATCTAATATTATTCTCTCAGATCAGATTTACATTATAGATTACGAATGGAATTTTGAATTTCTGATTCCTTTAAAATACATTGTATACAGAAGCATCTTTTTAAATGGAACGATTAATACTTTGCCAGATGATGTGAAGGGCAAAGTTATGGAATTATTAGAAATATCAAAAGAGGAAGAAAAAATTTTCTTTCAGATGGAAGTAAAGTTTCAGCATTATATTACAGGTGTTTCTTTAATAGACCTGTATGCTAAAATGAATATAAAAAATTATCGGATTAATACGGATGATTTATTAAATACATTATATACCGTAAAAATAGTAGCAGACCAAGATAGAAAAATTGTCGAAAAAGTATACTGGCTTCATGAAAAAGCAAGTTTGGAATTCGATGTAAAAGAGTATTTGAAGCATAAAATTCGAATTGAACTTGCAGATAAACCAGCAATCATAAAAGATTTAGAGGTATTTGCAATAAAAGATAATGTTTATACAAAAATGAATTTTACAACAAATTCAGATTTATATTTATATGAGCAACATTATTATCAGACGATTCCGGTGCTGGAAGTGCTACCAGAAGACTGTGAATCTATTCAGATTAGTTATAAAGTACAGAAATTGGAACAAAATGCAAATGAGTATATTGGAACATTTATAAAACATGTTCAGGAAGAAAGTGAACTGCATTTAATAAAAAATAGTCGTGCATGGAAAGTAGTTACATTTGTTAAAAAGTTATTAGGTAGAAAATAAAGGAAGTCACATGGATGTATCAATTGTAATCCCAACTAAAAATGCTGGGGAATTATTTGAACAGGTTTTAAAGAAAATCTTTGAACAGAAAACAAAATATGAATATGAGGTTATTTGCGTGGATTCGGGTTCAACTGATAACACCATTGACATTATTAAAAAGTATTCTTGTAAGTTATACCAGATTTCATCAGAGGAATTCGGACATGGAAAAACAAGGAATTATGGTGCATCGAAGGGAACAGGAGAATTTATTGTATTTATTACACAGGATGCATTGCCGGTAGATGAAAACTGGCTTGAAAATTTCATCAATGCAATGAAAATGGATGATGAGATAGTTGGCGGATTCGGAAGCCATAAACCATATCCAGAATGTAATATTTTGGATCGAAGGGATATTACCTTGCATTTTCAAGGTTTTGGAGATAAAAATACTATTTATTATATGGATGATCCAGTACGGTATCAGATAGAAGAAGGTTATCGTCATTTTCTGGCATTCTTTTCTGATAACAATTCCTGCCTGAGAAGAAGTGTGTGGGAAAAGTATCCATATCCGGATGTGAATTTTTCAGAAGATCAGATATGGGCAAAACAGATGATTGAACTAGGATATAAAAAGGTTTATTGTCCTACAGCAGCAGTATATCACTCCCATAATTATCCCTTGAAAACCTACTTTAAACGTTATTATGATGAATATAAAGCTATTTATGAAATACACAAATATCAGATGTATACATCTTTAAAAGGTATGATACATGGAATGTTATATCTGGTAGGCAGAGATTTCAAATATATATGGAATCCTAAAAATCATATAGATCATAAGCTAAAATGGATGCATTATGCGTGGGTGAGAAATAGATACCAGAGTATAGCTGGGTATATTGGAGGGGCTTATCATAGTTTTCCAAAGGGTGTACAGGAGTATTTTGATGAGCGAATTTCTCAACAGCATGATCAGATTCATGATAAAGATGGAGAAACACATAAAATGAGAGACAAAAAGCAGTTTTGGAAATGGTTGTTGATAAATCCAGAACATTTAGATAAAAATGGTAATATTTCATGGGAAAACAAAACGGCAGTATTTGGTGGAACAGATGTAATTGGATATTATGATTTTGTAATAAAAAAGCAGAGAGCCAGTTTTGATATAGAAGCATATGAAAAAGCAAAAGATGGCAGACGGATTATCAATTGGATCATGCCGGAAATGGGTGTGTGTTCTGGAGGACATATAAATATTTTTCGTTTTGTAATGATGATGCAGAATGCAGGATTTCAAAATAAGATTTATATGTTAAAACCGATAAATCTTCATTCAGATGAGGAATGTAGGGCGTTTTTAAGAAAAAATTATGTGTTGGATATTGATGAGGTAGAGGTGCATGTAGATATTAATCAGATGGGATTTGCACATGCAACAATTGCTACAGCCTGGGATACAGCTTATTATTTGAGAGACTTTGATAATACTATTAGCAAATTTTATTTTGTACAGGATTTTGAACCACTATTTTTCCCGGCTGGTTCATCCTATGCTTTTGCAGAAAACACATATAAATTTGGTTTTCGTGGTTTAACAGCAGGAGATTGGCTCAAAAATAAATTACATGATGAATATGGAATGACAACAGAAAGCTTTTTGTTTTCTTATGACCATGATTTATATCAGGCGGGTAACAAGAGAGATGATATTCCAAGAATTTTCTTTTATGCAAGACCAGTGACTGCACGCAGGGATTTCGAACTTGGCTTATTAGCATTAAATGAAATTACAAAGAGAAAACCTGAAGTAGAAGTAGTATTTGCCGGATGGGATGTAAGTAATTATCGGATTCCATTTAGGCATCAGAATCTTGGAAGTGTCGCATTAGACAAATTGGCAGATTTATATGCACAATGTGATATGTGTCTTGTAATTTCTGGAACGAATCTTTCGCTGCTTCCATTGGAAGTTATGGCATCAAATTCCGTTCCGGTATGCACGACAGGTGCAAATAGTGAATGGCTGGTAAATGGAGATAATGCAGTTATGGTAGAGACAGATCCAAATGCAATTGCAGATAAGGTTTGCTACTATTTCGAACATTTAGAGAAACTTGCAGCAATCAGGGAAAGAGGCTTAAATTTTGCACATAGTACTTCCTGGGAAAAAGAAGGAGAAAAAGTAAGAAAAGCCATTGAAGAAGGAATAAATGAAGATGAGAAAAATATTAGTATTGGGCGGTAATGGTTTCCTCGGAAGAAATCTCTGTAGACATTTGGTTGAGATGGGGGAAGAGGTATATAGTTTTGATATGTCTCTACCGGAAAAGGCAATGCCAGAAATTCATTATTTAGAGGGTGATTTCTTTGATGATTATACATTGCAGAAAATTATAGATGGAATGGATGTTATCTATCATGCAATATGTACAATTAATCCTGGAAATTCAAATGAAAAATGCATTCTTGGATATGAGAGGGACTTTGTGCAGACAGCAAAATTGTGTTCTTTTATCAAAGATACTGATTGTAGGATGATTTTCTTTTCATCAGGTGGAACCGTATATGGCAATCAGATAGAGCAGCCGATTAAGGAAACGGCAGTGCCTGTTCCAATCAATCATTATGGAAATTTAAAACTTTGCATTGAAAATACAATTCGTACCTTTAATTTTCAAATGAAAAAGAATATGTTAGTGGCCAGAATTTCTAATCCATATGGACCGGGGCAGGATTATCATAAAGGGGTAGGATTCATTGATGCAGCAATCAAGAGAACACTAAAACATGAGACAATTGAGATATGGGGAGATGGCAACAATGTCAGAGACTATATTTTTATTGATGATGTGTGCAAAATGCTTTATGCCCTAATTGATTATCATGGGGAGATTGAGGTGTTTAATCTCAGTTCCAATACTGGTACATCACAGAATGATGTAATTAGTATTTTAAGACAGATTACACCAGAGATAGTTGTAAATTATCTTCCGGCAAGAACTGTGGATGCTAAAAAGATTGTTCTGGACAATAAACGCATACGATCAATTTGCAAGTTCCCATTGGTATCGCCAGAGGAAGGAATCAGACGTTATTTCGAATATATACAGAAAAGGATGTAAAGAAAAATGAAATTTGAATGGTCATACATTCCAACAATTATTGTTTTGCTGGTTATTTATATAGGCGCTTTAGCTGGATTGTTAAAAAACGATATTAAGGGAATTTATCGCAGACGTGTCAGAAGAGAAAAACTTTTGACAGTTGGAATTCTGGGAAGTTCTTTTCTGATAATGCTTTTATTTGCCAGTCGTCAGGAAGGTGTACCGGCTAGTCTGGGATTAGCAACTGAACAGGTGAATGAGGTAATTTTTTGGATTTTTCATCAGGATGTGCAGATTGTAACACTGGCAGAGTATTGTTTTTTGGGAATTCCTATCATTTTGCTGGGAACTTCTGTTTTAGAAGTATTAGGAATGAAATATGAATGGATGAGATTACCATTTTATTATTATCTTCTCTTGTTTGTTATTCCCTTGATGTTTTATCATCCGCTTAGAACTCCTATTAGTGGATGGTTAGTGTCATTTTTATTTATTGTATTTCTTTACTGTTTGATTGAAACTATTGAACAAGGGAAGAATAAGAAAAAGGTACTGCTATTAATCTGTATGGTAATACTGATAATTGCGATTACTGTTTGGGATCAGGGAATTGCATACGGTGTAGTACTTAGAACAGTAGCACTTATAATAGAGAATGTATTGGCAGCAGTGCTAATCAATCGTTCCAGCATTTTAAGAAAGACATTGTGGCATGCAGTGACGATGCTTTGTTTTATTGGACTATTTGCACTGCATTTTTGTACAAGCTTTTAGATAAAAATAAAAAGGTGACAAGATGAATTTGATATTGCAGGCAGCCATTATTATATGGTTTCTATGTATAGTTCCATTTGCAGTGGGGTTATTGTTGGAAAAAACTGTAATAAAAGAAAATATTAGTTTGGCAGAATGCATGACTTTGGGATTATTAAGTTTATGTAGTTTGTTTATGATGGTTTCTGTGCCACTGATTCAGTTGAAACAGACCTTGCGTTTATTGGAAATAGTATGGTTTATAGTAACAATGCTGTTTGTAATAGTGTCGTTTATATATTCAAGAAGTGAAATAAAAGATCTTTTTGTAAAGTCGAAAATTGAAATAAAAGAAAGAAACAAAATATTTTATATTACAGTTGCTATTTGTTTACTAAGTATAGTAATTGCTGTGCTGTTTATTCAGCCAGACAATTCTGGTAATGTTGTTGAAATTACCAATAGAGCAGTGGCGACGGACAGCTTGTATGGATATGATGCATACACTGGAGAGGCAGTGCCAGAAGTAGATGCTTCATTGAAGTATTCGCCCTTTGAAATGTATTATGCTGTAATAGCAGGAATTAGTGGAATACATCCTGCAATTCTGATTAAATTGGTAATACCAATCGTATGGATTCCAATTGTTTATGGAACTTATTATATGTGGGGGAAACTTGTATATTCAACTGATGAGAAAAAGCAATGTATGTTTGTGTTAGCCTGCGTTTTTTTGAGTGTATATCCTGTGATATCGGGCAAGGGATATGGTTTATGGGTTTTGAATGGTATCTGGCAAAGAGATGCATTTTTATGCAGTTTTATTTTGCCGGTTGCATTATGGACCTGTGTAAAACTATTATGCAGAAAAAATAGTATTAAGGTAACACTGTTAGAACTACTGTTATGCGCGGGGGCGGCAGAATTTGCAGTTTATAAGAGTTTTTATTATATAGTTTTAATGGTATTTGTAACAATGATTCTATGGATATATAGGAGGTGTAACAGATGCCGGAATGCTTAAAACTTACAAAAGAAGCCTACTATTACTATTGCCTGTTTGGAATGAATATAGCAATTTATGTTGCTGCAGTTGTTTATCTGATCGGTTTTTCAAAAAAAGAAAACAAGTTATTAGCAGAGTACGGAGTTACAATTTTAGTTATCTTATTTTTCCCTGTGACATTTTATTTATCTTCGAAATTCTGGTTAGTCGGGAATGACGTATGGAAATTGTATTATTTATTACAGAGCGTTATAATTCTGTCATATACAATGATTGAATTTGTAACTAATTATAGTGGAAGAAAAAAGAAATGGATTGTCAGTGGAATATTTGTTATAATAATGGTTGTATCTCTGAATTATGATATGACCTTTCAAAGCATAAAGCCATTAGAAAACAGTTATCGTATTGAGAATCAGATACTAGAACTGGATCAGGTTATAAAAAATGCCAAATTACAGAAGCAAAAGATGATAGTTCCGACTGAAGTGATAGATCAAATTTGTGAATATGACGGTTCACTTCAGCTTTATGGAACAATTGAAGGATATTCCATTGATCAGGCACTCAACACAGAAGCAAGTTCTTATGATATTCTTAATAAAGCTTTCAATGAGTTGCAAGAACAGGGGATAACTTGTATTATTTTAGAATCAGAGTATAATAACGAAGCAGTCATGAATCAGTTTGAGTACTATATGACAATGAGCATAAATGATTTTTATATATATGAGAGATAGCAATTTAGATTGCAAAGGATAGGATTATAGTAATGAAGAATTTTGATACAAAATTATGGGTAAGAAGAATAGTTTTATGCGGATATGATGTGTGTGCGGTCATTATGGCCAGCTTATTGGCGCTGATTATCCGCTTTGATTTTGATTATACATCTGTTCCAATTGAGTATCTGACAGTTGTATGGGATACACTGGGTTTTACAATTGTAATGACATTGTTTATATTTTCTTTTTTTAGATTATATAGCAGTTTATGGACATATGCAGGAGCCACAGAGTTGTTATATTTAACAGCAGCCTGTATTGTTGACGCAATGTTAAATATGCTGTGTATTCTTTTGATGAATCATTATCAGGGATTCCCATTACCGAGAAGTTACTATATCATGTATGGCTTGATTCTTTTTGTACTTATTTTTGCAAGTCGATATTCTTATCGTGGATTACGTACGATCAAAAATCGGAATAATGATGCAAAAGAACGAGTAAATGTTCTGGTTGTAGGTGCCGGAGAAGCAGGAAATGCTTTGATTCGTGAGATTGTCAATAGTCCATATATTAACAAGAGAGTTGTTGGAGTGATTGATGATGCAAGGGAAAAGAGCGGAAGATATATTCATGGAGTGAAGGTTGTAGGGACTCGTGATGATATTATTCAGAAAGCAAAAGAATTGAATGTACAGGAGATTATTCTGGCAATTCCGAAAGCCTCTGCAAAAGAGACAAAAGAAATTCTGGATATTTGTAAACAGACCGGTTGTGAATTGAAACGCTTACCAGGAATTTATCAGTTGGTGAATGGAGAAGTAAGTGTCAGCAAACTAAAAGATGTGGATGTGAATGATCTACTTGGAAGAGATCCAATCAAAGTAGATTTATCTTCTATTTTAGGATATGTATCGAATAAAGTAATTATGGTAACTGGCGGAGGCGGCTCTATTGGTAGTGAATTGTGCCGTCAGATTGCATCGCATTGTCCAAAACAATTGATCATTGTTGATATTTATGAAAATACGACCTATGATATTCAGCAGGAATTAAAGCGTAAATATCCAGACTTGAATCTGGTAGTTTTAATTGCGTCTGTTCGTAATACAAAGCGGATGGATATGATTTTTGAGCAGTATCGCCCGGATATTGTATATCATGCGGCTGCTCATAAACATGTACCATTGATGGAAGATAGTCCGAATGAGGCAGTAAAGAATAATGTACTGGGAACTTGGAAAGTAGTACAGGCGGCAGACAAGTATAATGTAAAGCGCTTTGTAATGATTTCTACAGATAAAGCGGTAAATCCAACCAATATCATGGGAGCAACAAAGCGTATTTGTGAGATGATTATTCAGACCTATAACAAACGTTCTAAGACAGAGTATGTGGCAGTACGTTTCGGAAATGTGTTAGGAAGCAATGGAAGTGTAATTCCATTATTTAAAAAGCAGATCGAGATGGGAGGTCCTGTTACGGTTACACATCCTGATATTATCCGATACTTTATGACAATCCCTGAGGCAGTTTCTCTTGTATTGCAGGCAGGTGCTTATGCAAAAGGGGGAGAAATATTTGTTCTTGACATGGGAGAACCTGTAAAGATTGTAGATCTGGCGAAGAATCTTATTTTATTGTCTGGTCATAAACCGGATGAGGATATTCAGATCGTATTTACCGGATTACGTCCTGGAGAAAAACTCTATGAAGAAATGCTTATGAAGGAAGAAGGAATCCAGGATACAGAGAATAAACTCATACATATTGGTAAACCAATAGAGATGGATGATGAGAAGTTCTTAAGACAGTTAGAAGAATTGAAGGAATATGTAGTACAGGAGCCATCAGATATTCGTGAGTGGGTACAGAGAATTGTGCCAACCTATTCCATTCAGAACAAATAAAGGAGAAATATTCCATGCAAAAACATCGATTGTCAACTATGCAGAAAATCTATCTGCCGTTCAAAAGAGGAATCGATATTATTTTAAGCCTGATAGGATGTATCATTTTGTCACCTGTGCTGCTTATTATATGTATTGCGATTAAGGTGGACAGCCGTGGACCGATTCTGTTTAAACAGAAAAGAGTTGGAATTCATAAACAGTTGTTTCCGATGTTTAAATTCCGAACAATGTATACAGATACACCAAAAGATATGCCAACACATCTTTTGGCAAATCCAGATCAGTATATTACGAAGGTTGGTCATTTTCTGAGAAAAACAAGCTTGGATGAGTTGCCACAGATTTTCAATATCTTAAAAGGTGATATGAGCATTATCGGACCGAGACCAGCTCTTTGGAATCAGGATGATCTGGTGGCAGAGCGTGACAAATATGGTGCAAATGATGTTAGACCAGGGTTGTCTGGCTGGGCACAGATTAATGGCAGGGATGAATTAGAGATTCCATATAAGGCAAAACTGGATGGAGAATATGTTAAACGTATGGGATTTCTGCTTGATATGAGATGCTTTTTTGGAACATTTATTTCTGTACTGCGCCATGATGGAGTCGTAGAAGGTGGAACAGGCGAACTGAAAAAACATCGAAACAAAAAAGTATTAATTCTTGTAAATCTAGATCTTACCATCTATAAATTTCGATTCGAATTGGTAGAGCGTTTGATAAAGGAAGGGTATGAGGTTTACATTTCGTCTCCTTATGGAGAATTTATTGATGAATTTACAGCCATAGGCTGTCAGTTCATTGATACACAGATAGAACGTCATGGAAAAAATCCAGTTAAGGATTTTAAACTGATGAAAAAGTACATTACAATTATGAAACAGGTAAAACCGCTGGTTGTATTGTCTTATACGATCAAACCGAATGTGTATGGTGGTATGGCAGCACAGTGGTGCCATGTTCCGTTTATAGCGAATATCACGGGACTTGGATCCACTGTTCAGAAGAGTGGTCTGCTGTTGAAGTGGGTAACACTGCTGTATCGTGTGGCTTTTCGAAAAATACATTGCGTTTTTGTTCAGAATAAAGACAACGAGCGTTATTTTTCAAGCCATAATATCGCAACAGGAAAATATCGCCTGATACCGGGATCTGGGGTAAATCTGGAACATTATCCGGTCAGACCATACAGTGAGGAAAACGGTATATCATTTGCATTTATCGGGCGTGTGATGAAAGAAAAAGGAATTGAAGAGTTTTTAGAGGCTGCGAAGCAGGTCAAAAAAGATCATCCTGAAGCACACTTCAATATCTATGGTTTCTGCGAGGAACAGTATGAGGATATGATAGATGCTTACCAGAAAGAAGGAATTGTGACATATCACGGCATGGTGAGAGATATGGCAACTGTTTTGGAAAGCATTAACTGTGGAGTGCTGCCTTCCTACCATGAGGGAATGGCAAACTGCCTGTTAGAGGCAGCGGCATCCGGCAGGGCGGTTATGGCAAGTGATATTACCGGCTGCCGGGAAACTTTTGATGATGGCGTCAGTGGCATTCTGTTTAAGGTTCGGGACAGTAAAGATTTAGCGCAGGCTATGGAGAAGTTCCTGAAGCTGTCAACAGAAGAGAGAAAAGCCATGGGACTGGCGGGGCGCGCAAAAGTGGAAAAAGAATTTGATCGCAATATTGTGATTGATGCATACATGAACGAAATTGAACAAATCAGCAAAGGAGAACGCTAAGATGTCATTATATGAGGATATTTTAAACAAAAAGGAAAAAATCAGTCTGGTAGGATTAGGCTATGTAGGAATGCCGATTGCAGTTGCATTTTCTAAACAGGTAGGTGTAATTGGGTTTGATGTGAATGCACATAAAATTGATTTATATAAAAAAGGAATTGATCCAACTAACGAAGTTGGAAATGAAACAATTGCAAAATGTTCAGTAGAATTTACTTCTGATGAGACAAAGTTAAGAGGGGCAAAGTTTCATATTGTAGCAGTTCCAACACCTGTAAATAGCGATCATACACCGGATCTCTCTCCGGTTGAAGGGGCGAGTCATGTTGTTGGACGCAATCTGACGAAAGGTTCCATTGTGGTATATGAATCCACTGTATATCCAGGAGTGACAGAGGACATCTGTGTTCCTATCTTGGAGAAAGAATCTGGATTAAAATGTGGCGTAGATTTTAAAATTGGCTATTCCCCAGAACGTATTAATCCGGGAGACAAGGTTCATCGGTTAGAGACAATTGTTAAAATTGTTTCCGGTATGGATGCAGAAACATTGGAGGAAGTTGCCAACGTTTACAGTCTTGTGGCAAAAGCAGGGGTACATCGTGCGGAAAGCATCAAAGTTGCGGAAGCAGCAAAAGTAATTGAAAACAGTCAGCGCGATATTAACATTGCATTTATGAATGAACTTTCTATTATTTTTAATAAAATGGGGATTGACACAAAATCTGTTTTAGAGGCAGCAGGAACGAAATGGAATTTCCTGAAATTCCAGCCGGGATTGGTTGGTGGACACTGCATTGGTGTAGATCCGTATTATCTGACTTATAAAGCAGAAGAATTGGGATATCATTCTCAGATTATTTTATCAGGCCGTCGAATTAATGATGACATGGGAAAATATGTAGTAGAATCTTTGGTGAAAAAACTGATTATGGCAGATATTCCGATCAAGAACGCTAAAATTGCAATTTTAGGATTCACATTCAAAGAAAATTGTCCGGATACAAGAAATACCAAAGTAATTGATATTGTGAATGAACTTGCAGAGTACGGAATTAAACCAGTCATCGTAGATCCGGCTGCAGATGCAGAGGAAGCAAAACGTCTCTATGGATTAGAATTTGATTCCATGGATGCGGTAAAGAATATGGATGCAGTGATTCTTGCAGTACAGCATGATGAATTTAAGAATCTTACCATGAAAGAAATCGACAGTTTTTATCCGGCAGGTTCAGAAAAGAAAAAAGTACTTGTTGATATTAAGGGAATTCTGGATAGAAAAGAATTTGAAAATGCAGGATATGTATATTGGCGTTTATAAAATAAAAATGTCATAAAAGATATGCGATCGGAAAGGACAAAACATGGGATATTCAGATTTGAAATTTGATAAGGATGCAGTTTTTCTTGTGACTGGTGGAGCAGGTTTTATTGGTTCTAATCTCTGTGAGGCAATTTTAAAATTAGGATATAAAGTAAAATGTTTAGATAATCTGTCTACAGGAAAACAGGAAAATGTGGATTTATTTATTGATGACAAAAACTATACTTTTATAAAGGGTGATATTACAGATTTAGATACCTGTATGGAAGCATGTAAAGGTGTGACATATGTATTAAATCAGGCAGCCTGGGGAAGTGTGCCAAGAAGTATTGAGATGCCGCTTTATTATGAACAGGTGAATATTCGTGGTACATTGAATATGATGGAGGCTGCAAGACAAAATGGTGTTAAAAAATTTGTTTTCGCATCGAGTTCATCTGTATATGGAGACCATCCGGTGCTTCCGAAAGTAGAAGGTCAGGAAGGAAATCTTCTGTCGCCATATGCACTTACTAAGCGTGTAGATGAGGAATATGGAAAGCTTTATTATAAACTTTACGGTCTTGATACATACGGCATGCGTTATTTTAACGTATTTGGAAAACGTCAGGATCCGAATGGTGCATATGCCGCAGTTATCCCTAAATTTTTAAAACAGCTGATGGCAGATGAGGCACCAACTATTAATGGTGATGGAAAACAGTCAAGAGATTTTACTTATGTGGAGAATGTCGTTGAGGCAAACTTAAAGGCATGTCTTGCTCCGCATGAGGCGGGTGGACAGGCTTTTAATATTGCATATGGTGGAAGAGAATATCTGATTGATATTTATTATGATATGTGTAAGGCACTTGGAAAAGATATTGAACCAAATTTTGGACCGGATCGTGCTGGGGATATTAAGCATAGTAATGCTGATATCAGCAAGGCAAAGAAATTATTGGGATATGATCCTGATTATGATTTTAAAAAGGGACTTGAACTTGCGATTGACTGGTATAAAAAGAATTTGTAAAAATTAAGGAAAGATTATGTGTGGAATAAACGGAATTATTGATTATCATAAACATTATTCGATGGAAGAGAGAAATAAACTCGTTCATCAGATGAATGAAAAAATCATATATCGTGGACCTAATATGGAAGGGCTGTTTGACAGTGAACATGTAACAATGGGAATGCGCAGACTTTCCATCATAGATCTTTCTACCGGCAGGCAGCCTATCTATAATGAAGATAAGACACTTGCCATTGTTTTTAATGGAGAAATATATAATTTTAAAAGATTAAGGGAAAAATTAATTCAAAAGGGGCATCAGTTCTATACATCCGCAGATACCGAAGTTATCGTACATGCTTATGAAGAATTTGGAAATCAGGCATTTGACAGACTGGATGGTATGTTTTCTTTTGCAATCTTTGATTCAAGACAAAACAAAGTTGTGATTGCGAGAGACCGTATGGGAGAGAAACCCCTTTATTTTTATTATAATGAGGATTATTTTGTATTTGGTTCAGAATTAAAAAGTTTACTTTCCACTGGAATTGTTCCAAAAGTAATTGATAAGAAAGCTTTGAATCAATATCTGCAGCTGACATATATTCCTGCGCCTCTTACAATTTTTGAACATGTGAAAAAGGTAAAACCAGCCCATTATATGGAAATTTCATTGGATGGGACTGTGACAGAACATAACTACTGGAACTATCCCAAAACCAAATTCAGTGAAAAGGATCTGTCTTATCAGGAAGCAAAAAATAAGCTTTATACATTGTTAGAGCAGTCCGTAAAAGACCGTATGGTAAGTGATGTGCCATTAGGGGCTTTTTTGAGTGGGGGAATTGATTCCAGCATTATTGTGGGATTGATGTCAAAATTATCGGAGCAGCCGGTAGAAACCTTTACGATTGGTTTTGATGAAAAGGAATATGATGAGAGAGATCGGGCAAAAATGGTAGCTGATCTTAATAAGACAAATCATCATGCGAAAGTGCTAGATTATAAAGACGCACTTTCGCTTATAAATCATATTCTTATGAAGATGGATGAGCCATTTGCAGATTCCTCTGTATTGCCAAGTTACTTTGTATCTGAATTTGCAGGCGAACATGTAAAGGTAGTCCTGACCGGAGATGCCGGAGATGAGATGTTTATGGGATACAGTAAATATCTGATCGACTATTACAGCAGAAAATATAAAAAGGTTCCGAAGTTCCTGAGAAAAGGAATCATTGAACCGGTTGTTTATCATCTCCCGGATAATCGTGCAATCACAAGAAAAGTAAGAAAGGTGATCGACAATGCAGAAAAAGACCTGTTTGAACAGAGAAAAGCATTGATGAGTCTTGGATTTAAGGAACAGGAACGAAAACAATTATTGCAGGATTCTTATTATGATGAGACCTGTATGGAGTTTTTGAAAGACATTTATGAGGAAAACAGTCAGGATGATGAAGTGTCAAAGACACAGAAGCTGGATGCCAGAGTGGTATTAGAAGGAGATATGTTTACCAAAGTTGATAGAATGAGCATGTTGAATTCTATAGAGACAAGAACACCATTGGTTTCAAGGGATATTGTAGAATTTGCAATGCAACTCCCATCATCTTATAAGATCAAAGAGAAGAACCTGAAACGAATACTGAAAGATGCATTCGTGGATATTCTTCCGGAAAATTTTGATAAATATCCAAAGTCAGGATTTGCAGTTCCATTAGATTATTGGTTCCGAAATGAATTAAAAGATGAGTTAATAGACCTACTGAATGAAGAGGATATCAGAAATCAGGGCATTTTTGATTATGAATATATTCAAACCATTATAGAAGAACATTTAAGTGGAAAGAAAAACCGTAAAAGTGAATTATGGACATTATATGTATTTCAGAAATGGTATCAGCAGGTGATGGAGTAAGAGGTCATATACATGAAGATTTTATATGTGATCACCGGATTGAATTTTGGTGGTGCTGAGACGCAGTTAATGCGTATGGTACGTTATGTTGTAAAAAATACAAAAGACGAAGTGAGAGTGATTTCACTTATTGAGCCGGAATATCAGGGATTTGTGGAAGAACTGGGAAAATTAAAAGTACCATTTATCTCTTTGAATTTAAAGAAGAATGGTAATTTCGTGTATGCAATTCGGAATTATCAGAAAGTATTAAAACAATTTCAGCCGGATATTGTACATACTCACATGATTCATGCAAATATTTTTGCAAGGGTTCTGCGTAAGAAAAGTGCTGGTTATAGATTGATTAATACGGTACATGGGGAAGAGGACTTTCTGGGTAAACGCGCAAAGCTTTATCAGATGACAGACAAGAAAGCGGAGCATACAGTCTGTGTGAGTAGAGCGTTAGAACGTCAGATGCTACAGGTAAAGGCTGTTAGTGGGGAGAGAGTAGTTTCTCTTTATAATGGGCTTAGTACAGAGACCTATTGTGTTGACCTTAAAGTGCGGGAAAACTATAGAAAAAAACTAGGCCTTCTTGATACAGACTTCAATTGGATAATTGCGGGAAGACTTTCACCAGAGAAAAATCATATGAACCTGTTAGAGGCATGTGAACTTTTAGACGAGGAAAATCCAAACTGGCATCTTTTGATCGCTGGTGAGGGAATAACGAGGGATGTACTAGAAGAAAAGATAAGTAAATCAGAAATTTTACAAAACAAGGTACAGTTATTAGGACTTAGAAGTGATGTTTCAGCACTATTGAATGCCAGTGATGGTTTTGTGCTGTCATCCAATTATGAAGGACTTCCATTAGTATTGCAGGAGGCAGCAGCAGTAGGACTTCCGATGGTAGCTACGGATGTTGGTGGCTGCAATGAAGTAGTACAGGAAGGAAAAAATGGTTATCTAGTAGAAAAGAAGAATGCAGTGGCATTGGCAGAAGCCATGCTTATGATTATGAATCTGCAACAGGAAGATCGTGTAAAATTTGGAGAAGCCTCAAAGACGCTCGTAGAAGAAGAATTTTCTATGAATCAGGTAATGAGGAAATGGTATCAAATGTATAAAGGATAGGATTATGAAATATTCAGTGATAATTCCGGTATATAATGTGGAAAAATATCTTGAGAAATGTCTGCTTTCTGTATTGAATCAGACATTTCAGGATTTTCAGATGATTATCGTCATAGATGGAGCAACAGATGGAAGTGAAGCTATTGCAAGACGCATAAAAAAGGAACATCCCCAGGCAGACATACAGATCATCGTACAAAAGAATAAAGGTTTAGGTGGAGCCAGAAACACCGGTATGGAATATGCAACAGGAGATTACTGGCTATTCATTGACAGTGATGATTATCTGGCAGAAAATGCACTAGAAGTTCTTGATCGTGTAACCAAAGATGATAAATATGATATGATTTATTTTAATTCTTATGTGGTCAATGAACAGGGAAAGGTTTTACAGATATTGAATGTACAGCCTCCGAAAAAGAAGGATACCTGCCTTACGGAGAGTCCGGAATTATTGCAGACTTATCCGGCAGCCTGGAATAAGTTGTACAGAAGAAACTTATTTGAGGATGGGATTCGTTATCAGGAAAAGAAATGGTTTGAAGACTTAGACGTTGCGTTGAAGTTTTATCTGAAAGCAGAACGGGTTTTGTTTATAGATGATAGTTTATATTATTATGTACAGCGTAAAGGTTCCATTATGAGTGATGGAAACGTGGTACGTAACATGGAAATGCTGGATATTTTTGACAGCATCTGCGATTATTACAAAGAACACAATGCATATGAAAAATACAGAAACGAGATAGAATATCTTGCAATATGGAAAATATTGATCCTTGTTATGGGAAGAATCAATATGACAGATGCAAACAGTGAATTGCAGGGGAAACTGGTAGATTATATGGAAGAACATTTCCCGGATTACAGATCCAATCCATATCTGGTGCAGATGGATGCGGAAGACAAAGAACGTGTTATGTTAGCTGCGGATAGAAAGTTTGATCATTTATATAAGAAATATGCCAGAAAGGATAAATTCAAAAAAGTGATGAAATTTTTGATCCCGGGATGGATGGCAAGATTTTACTATAGCAGGAAATAAAAAAGGAAGATAAACATGGAAAATAAAATATATCTGCGTTTTATGGGTGGACTTGGTAATCAGATGTTTCAATACGCATTTATGCGTAGTCTGATTGCTCATGGGCAGGATGCTTACCCCAATATGGAGTGGTTTGAGCAGAATGAAAATCCTTCATTAAGATTCATATTGCCAGAGGTGTTTCCGAAAGCAACGATTCCAAAGGCAGATGCGAAAAACTGTAAAAAATCCAGAAAACTTCAACGGATTCATAAAGGAATTAATTTACTTTGCAGAAAAGAAGTGTTTTACGTAGGAGAACGAGAGGATGCGGTCTTTGAACCGGATGTGTTCCAGAGAACCGGTGGAACATTTGACGGTTATTGGCAGAGTGAACGCTATTTTAAAGAAATTGAAAATGAGATTCGGGACACATTTACATTTACAATAAAAGACAAAAGTCTGGCTGATTTTATTCAGAAGATGGATCAACAGGAGAATACCGTGTCAGTACATTTACGCCGGGGAGATTATAAAGGAGTAGAGGATATGTATGGCGGTATCTGTACGCCTGAATATTATCAGAGAGCGTTAGATGACATGGCAGAACATTTGGAAAATCCAGTTTTCTATATTTTTTCGAATGATATGAAATGGGTAAAAGAGAATTTTAAGGGGAACAATTTTATCTATATTACTGGCGACATTTTTGATAGTTATGAGAATTGGTATGATATGCTTTTGATGAGCAAATGCAAAAATAATATCATTGCCAATAGTTCTTTTAGCTGGTGGGGAGCATGGTTAAATGCAAATCCTAACAAACGTGTAATTGCACCGAAAAAATGGGTCAATACGAGTACAACGCCTGATAAATGGGCAGAGGGATGGATTAAGTTGTAAAAATTTTAATCCCAAAAGGAGGAAGAAGCTTTTGAACAAGGTTGCAATTTTATATCTCTGTACAGGGAAATATGTTGTATTCTGGAAAGATTTTTTTGATTCCTATGAAAAGTTTTTCCTGCCACATTCAGAGAAACATTACTACGTGTTTACAGATGCAGAAGAACTTTATAAGGAACAGGAATGTGATAGAATTCATAAAATTTATCAACAGCCTCTGAGTTGGCCGGATAGCACTTTGATGCGTTTTCATATTTTCCTTGGTATTCGGGATGAATTAGAGCAGTATGATTATATTTTCTTTATGAATGCAAATTGTCAGGCAATGGATACGATTACAGAGGAGGAATTTTTACCAGGAGAGAAAGATTTACTGGTAGTTCCGCACCTTGGTTTTTGGGGAAAAAGTAATCTGGAGTACACATATGACCGAAACCCGAAATCCACAGCGTATATTCCGAAAGGAGAAGGTCAGTATTATATCTGCGGAGGGGTGAATGGAGGTAAGGCGAAAGCCTTCATCAGGCTGATGGAAGATTTGAAACATAATATAGATGTTGACAAGAAAAATGGACAGCTTGCGTTATGGCATGATGAATCCCATATTAATCATTACATTATAGGGCGTAATGATTATCGGATTTTAACACCTGCTTATTGTTATCCGGAGGGGAAAGAATCAGAGTTCCCGATGAAGATACTTATCCGGGATAAAAGTAAATGGATTCCAGTAGATAGCATTAAGAATCAGGGGGTTGTGAAAATGATGAAGTTTTATTGGAGAAAGGTGAAAGACAAAACCAGGAGCATAGTTGGTAGAAGGTTGTAATTAAAGGGAATAATTACAGAGGGAAAATAGGGGAGAATAGTTATGAATCAAGTCACATCAGATAAATTCCGGTGGATGGCTTTTCTGTCATCTGTTTTAATAGCATTGGGGCATGCAACAAAGATTGTAAGTGATGCAGGTGGGTGGTTTATAAGTCTGTGTCAGCAGCTTGCAGTTCCGGCAATGGTGTATTTTTTTATGTCATCTGCATATTTTCATTATCGGGAATATGAAAAGACAGAGTATAGAACCAAATTAATAAAAAGAATTGAGACGATGATAATTCCATATATTTGTTGGAATTTTATGGCATATTTTGTTGCTGTAGGGAAGGGATATACTACATTATCTTTGTTTAGCTTTATAAAGGCGATGATATTTGTGTACATACCAATTTGGGACAAAGCCCATGACCCGATTATTGGTGCTACATGGTTTATAGTCAGAGTGTTAACCTATGAAGTCATGGCACCTTTATTTATAAGGTTAATCAGGAAAAAAAGGTTGTGTTGGATGGTAATTACAGCTAACTTTTTTGTTGTACTATTTACGGATGTGAATTATTATGCGTTTCTTTATTGGATGCCGTTTTATTTACTTGCAGCATATATGGCATATTATTATCATGATTCCATAGAAGAAAAATTATCAAATAAAGTGGAAAAATGGAATTGGACGGGGCTTTCATTTATTTGGGTATTTATTATGTATGGTATTTTTTGTATGGGAAGTAGAAAAATAAGCATGACATATGATTTGGAAAGAGTTTGTTCTATAGGAGTATTATTATTTGTAATGTATTTTATTAATTGGTATCCCAAAGTCACGTGGATTGTAAAGAAAAGCCCATTTTATCTATATCTCATACATTTACCTTTAATATGGATATTTGGTAATTGGGTCGTGATTCGTTTTCAGTATAAATATAGTCCGGCAATATTGCTTATGATTTTATTAGCGATTGTGTTAGTTGTAACTTACACATCACAGTGGATCCTGCATAAAGCATTTCCAAGGATTTCGAGAATGTTGACGGGAAATAGATAATGAAGTGAAAGAAGAAACATAATGAGTCAAAATTTTTCAAATAAAATGCGTTGGATAAATTTTATATGTGCAATTTTTATAGCACTATTGCATTTGAGTGTTCCCTTTGCAAATAATGGGCAGTGGATCATCCAATACTATCAGCAGTTATCGATACCTGCAATGGCATTTTTTTTCTTTTCCTCTGCATATTTTCATTATAGAAATTATAAACAGGAAGATTATAGAAAAAAGATAAAAAAAAGAGTACTTACATTATTGGTGCCCTATGTTATATGGAATTTGATTGATTATGTCATTTGCGTGTTGGCTGGATATGTAGACTTTTCTATTACAGGTCTGGTTAAAATGTTTATATTTATTTATGTACCAGGGGTAGATTATGTGCATGAGCCGATGCTGGGAGTTTTATGGTTTATAATACGCCTATTGACGTATGAGATAGCAGCCCCGTTTTTTTTATTCATAATTAAGAAAAAATACATTTTTTATCCAAGCATGGTTGCTATAATTGTATTAGTTTATATTACAGATATAAATTATTATGCGTTTATTTATTGGCTGCCGGTATATTTGGCAGGTGCGTTTCTTGCTTATCACTATAGAGAGAAGATAGAAGATTTATTAGCAGGTCAGCCGGAACAAAAAAATATATATGCATATTTAAAAACAATTCTAGCAATTATGATATATGTGATATATACATTCGTAATGTGGAAATTTCAAATAAACTATACAGTTGAAAGATATTTATCAATCCCGATAATTTTGATTTGTATCTATTTTATGAACTGCTATCCAAAAGTCACATGGATAATAAAACATGGATCATTTTTCTTATATTGTAGTCATGTACCACTTCGGATGGCGTTAACGACTGTGTTGTTATATATAGAACCAAAACTGGGAGCTATATTATTTCCACAAGTGTATATGTTTGGAATAATTATTATTGCATTTTGTATAGAATGGGCATTATATAAACTGTGTCCGAAATTTCTTGCAGTATTAACTGGTAATCGGTAAGGAAAAAGGATGATATATGAATATAGAATTAGTCAGTGTAATGGTTCTGGCATATAATGCTGAAAAATACATTACGGATTTGTTGGAAAGTATAAAAAAGCAGACATATCAGAGACTGGAATTAGTTGTTTCTGATGATGCTTCGACAGATAATACAGTAAAAATAGTAGAAGAATGGTGTAAAAAAAACAGTGATCGTTTTGAAAACATTATTGTCAGAAAAAGCGAAGCAAATCAAGGCGTTACCAAAAATGTAAACCTTGGATATAAAGAATGTAACGGAAAGTATATTAAACTGATCGCAGCCGATGACAAATTAGCAGAAGATTGTATAGAGGCAATGGCATTGGAGGCAGAAAAGGAGCATTGTAATGTCTTATTTGGAAAAATGGAGACTTTTGGTGTTGCTGTAAAAAAACAGATATATCCAGTAAATTATTTGTTTTATGAGATGACAGCAAAGGAACAATATAAACAGCTTTTATCAGTAAATGAAGTGGCTGCACCGACAGTATTTATAAGAAAAGACTTCTTGGCAAAAAATGGTTATTGTGATGAGCAATACGAGTTTATGGAAGATTATCCGCTGTGGTTAAAGTTGACAAAAAATGGTGAAAAATTAAAACTTTTAGATAAAGTGGTGGTCTATTATAGAAGGTCAGAAGATTCATTGACTTCAACTACAGGTAAGGCAGCAGTAGGAAAGAAGTATTTTAGTACTTATAAACGATTTTTTTATGAAAAAAAACTTTTGCCAATGCTTCAATATAAAAAATATAGAGACATTGCAAGAGAATTAAAGGAATTTCTGTATAAAGATTTGTTGATTTTGACAGGAAACAAACAGGGGAGCAGTGTTAGCAACAGATTGAAAAAAATATTTTATTCATAGATGGGAAAAATATGAGAAAAAAATATGCATTGAAAAATGTTATATCTAAGGCAATGTATGCCACGATATATGCAGTATTAAGTTTTGTTACAAGAAAAATTTTTATATACTGTCTTGGAGATACAGTTCTTGGACTGAGCAGTCTTATGACAAGTATACTATCCATGTTAAGTCTTATGGAGCTTGGAGTGGGAAATGCCATTTACTTTAGCTTGTATAAACCATTGGCTGAAGGAGATGATGCACAGGTTAATGCCATCATGAAGTTATATAAAAAACTATATAGCTACATCGGACTGGCTGTTATGGTAGTTGGGTTATGCATTTTACCATTTTTGCGTGTACTTGTTCAACGTGAAATTACAGACAACACAATCAGTATGTCATTTGTGTATCAGGTTTATCTCATTTTTTTGGCTGACTCAGTTTTGTCTTATTTCCTGGCATACAGAAGAAATATCTTTAGTGCAGATCAGAAAGAATATATTATAACAAATACAACGACAATTGTTACCTTTGGTTATACAATTCTGCAAATCTTGTCTTTGATTTTTACAAGAAATTATTTTGTCTATCTTTTGATCAAACTAATTGCAACAGTGGGTATGAATATATATTTTTACGCAAAATCATATAAAGCGTATCCTTATTTAAGAGAGAAAGAAACGCTGCCATTATCTGACGAATATATAAAAAATCTTGTAAAAAATGTGAAAGCATTGTTTATGATGAGTATATCTTCATTTCTTGTATTCAGTACAGACAACATGTTGATTACATATTTTGTAGGATTGACTGCTGTAGCGGTGTACTCAAATTATTCAACCATTATCTCTATGGTGAACCAGACATTTAATACTGCTATCTCAAGTATGAAGTCAAATGTGGGAAACTACCTGGTGACAGAGGGGGAAGAAGACAGATATAAATTATTTAAACGAATATTTTTTGTTAATTTTCTGATTACAGGGTTTACATCTATTGCACTTGTAACACTTACCAATGAATTCATTGGAGGAATATGGCTTAGTGATAAATTTGTCTGGCCATTTGCATTATTGATCATTCTTGTATTTAACAATTTCTCAAGATATATGTCGGAAGCAGCCGGGGTTATGTTAAGTGGAGCAGGGTTATATAGTCCTTATCCATTTTATAAGTATTGGTCGTTGACAGAGGGTATTATTAATATAATTGCTTCCTTATTCATGATAAAAGTGTTGGATATGGGAGTATATGGAGTCTTTCTGGGAACGTCTGTCAGTACATTAGTAACAACGATTGTTGTACCACATGCTGCGTTTAAATATATTTTAAGAAAAAATTTAAGCGAATATTTTAAGCTATATTTTAAATATGCAATACTTACGATATTATTTGCAACTACTTCAGTTTTTCTATTTAAAGTATTTTATACTCAGAATTCATTTTTAAATGTAGTGATCGGATGTATTACGAGTATAGGAGTCATGGGATTAGGAACAGTGTTGTTTCTGGGACGAAGTGATGAATTCAGTTATGTATTTCAGATGATAAAGGGTTTTGTAAAAAAGAGGGGAAAGGAAGCATGAAAACAGTAGCAATTTTAGGTGGTTTGGGAAGCCAGATGACCAAATATGCATTCTATTTAGATATAAAAAAGAAGTGCCAGAATGAATGTTGTTATATTGATACAACACCATTTTATACTTTGAAGATGTGGAATGGATATGAACTGAATCGTATTTTTGGTATAGAAGACAAGGATTTATATGATCAATATTCTGAGGAAGAAAAGAAACAATGTGATAGTCTTCCTTATAAAAATATAGCAATGAAGAAAATGCATGATATGGAGCCGGAGCGTACACTTTATTGCACAAATCGTGGAAGAATTATAAAATATGGAACAGAACAAACTTTTGGTGTCAGACTAAAAGGTAAATTACAATCAATTGTAAATAAATATTGGTTTGCAAAGATAATGCATGATGACCGCCATATTGATAAATATCCGGCAAACTACCTCACAATTGCTGGGAATGTATATTATGATGAGTTCAATCATACTTCAGATCTTTATTTTAAAGATGCGGTCAGGGAGATAAAAGAGGCATTTATTTTTCCAGAGTTTGAAGATGAGAAAAACAAAAATCTTGCAAAAGAAATGCTTACAACAGAGTCGGTGGCACTTCATGTTAGAAGAAGTGATCACATGTATGATAATATAGCATTGTTTGAGCGTGATTATTTTAAAAAATCTGTGGAATTGATTCGTAAAAACGCAAAGAATTTAAAGTTCTATATATTTTCAGAAGAAGCAGATTGGTGTAGCAAGCATTTAGAGGAATTAGGAATTTCAGACACGGAAGAGGTTTGTTTTGTTAATTGGAATCACGGGACAGAGAGTTTCCGAGATATGCAATTAATGACATATTGCAAGCACAACATATTAGCAATCAGTTCTTTTAGCTGGTGGGGATGTTATTTGAGCCAGAACCGTGAAGGAAAGATTGCATGCGCCCCAAAGGGTTATTGGTTTGATATAGAAAATCATTTTTAGAAAAGAAGAAAATAGGTGAGAATATCGTGAAAAAAGTTTTAATGTTGGCATCAGTAGCTTCAATGATCAATCAATTTAATATGCCAAATATATATTTATTACAGCAAATGGGATTTGAAGTACATGTAGCATGTAACTTTAAAGAAGGAAGTACATGTTCAGACGAAAAAGTTGAATTGATAAAACAGGATTTACAGCAATTAAACATCCCGTACTATCAGGTAGATTTTTCTAGGAGCGTGTATCGTTTAGATCGTGCTGTTGAGGCTTACTATCAGGTTGTTGAACTCTTGAAACGCAATAAATATGAGTTTATTCATTGTCATTCTCCAATAGGAGGAATGATTGGAAGACTTGCTGGTCATAGAACTGGAACAAAAGTAATGTATACAGCACATGGATTCCATTTCTTTAAAGGTGCTCCGAAGAGATATTGGACATTTATTTACCCAATCGAAAAATATTGCTCAAAATACACAGATATTCTTATTACAATAAATGAGGAAGATTATAAACGAGCTCAACGTAAGTTTCATGCAAAAAGGACAGAATATATTCCGGGCGTTGGAATTGATCTTGAAAAATTAAGCCAGATTCAAGTTGATAAAAAACAAAAACGAAAAGAACTTGGTATACCAGAGAATGCGTTTGTTATTTTTTCTATAGGCGAGGTAAATAAAAATAAAAATCATGAAACAATTGTCAGGGCAGTAGCAGAAGTAGCCCGACAGGATATTTATTATGTGATTTGTGGTAAGGGAAGTGAAGCTGAGCATGTGAAAGAGCTTGCGAAAGAATTTCACATAGAAGACAGGGTAAAATTATTAGGTTTTCGCACAGATGCAAAACAGTTATGTCATTGTGCAGATATTTTTGCATTTCCATCGCAGAGAGAAGGCTTAGGTTTATCAGCATTAGAGGCAATGGCCGCAGGACTTCCACTGATCACATCAAATGTACATGGAATCAATGACTATTCCATAAATGGAGAGTCTGGGTATAGCTGTGCACCAAAAGATGTACATGGTTTTGCAGAGGCAATCAGAAAATTGTATAATTCACCAGAAGGCCGTGAACGAATGGGGAAATTTAATAAGGAACAGGTAAAACGTTTTGACATCCATTGTGTGGATATTATTATGAGAAAGTTATATTCAGAGATTTGATAAATTGGGAAAATGATGAAAAAAGTTAGTGTGGTTGTACCGGTATATAATACAGAGAAATATTTACAGCGATGTATCCAAAGTATTTTAGGACAGACATATGAAAAGTTGGAATTGATATTAATAGACGATGGATCCACTGATTCTTCAGGAATCCTGTGTGATGCAGCAGCTCAAAAAGATTCGAGAATTAAAGTTTTGCATAAGGAGAATGAAGGAGCGGGGGAAGCGCGCAATTGTGGAATCAATATGGCAGAAGGAGACTATATCTGTTTTGTGGATTCTGATGATTATATTGCTCATCGTTATATAGAAATTATGCTGAAAACGGCAGAGCGATATGATTGTGGATTGGTACAATGTAATTTCCTATTTGGCGGTGAGGAGAATTATTCATTTTTAAAAGAAGAAAATGATGAAGAAAAACCGCTTATACTTAACAATAGGGAAGCCTTTGAGACGAGAAAAACAAAAATTATTATATGTGCAAAATTATATAAAATAGAGTTATTTCAGAATATAAGATATCCTAAACTGAGTATTCATGATGATGAGTTTGTCACATATAAATTAATTTATAATTCCAGCAGAGTTGCATTGCTGAATCAGGCTTTATATTATTACTATAATACTAATGATAGTATTATGCGCACCAGAAAAGAATACTATCCAGAAAATTTTATTGCTGCTTATGATGAAAGAATTCAATATTTCAGAGATAGAGGCGAAAAACAATTAGAACTTATCAGTTATAAGGAAAAATGCGTGCGGCTGGCACAGATTTATGGAAAATGTATTCGCGATAAAAATAATAAAAATGATAAAAAACATCTTTTGGAATTGTACCATAAGGATTATAAGATTGCAAAAAAGGCGAGAATGTCGAAGAAAGAAACTGTTTTCTTAAAGGGATTCTTGATTTGTCCGAAGTTAATGTCAGTTGTTATGACATTCATAGGTTTTGCATAGAGAGGGAAGATAATGAAACGTAAATTTTGGCAGAACATATATTTTTGGTATGGAATAATTGCATTGCTGGCATTTTTGTTCTATGTTACACATTCCCATGCCAGATGGTTGAATCAGGATGATCTGGCATCTGTTCATGTGATTGCTGGAAAGCACAGCTTGCCAGAATTAATTGAGAGAAATAAACTTATGGGATTACAGCCGCCACTTCCGGCAATTATTTTTTATTTATGGGCGCAGCTTACACCGGCAACCGTAGACTGGATTAAAATGCCGTCAGTCCTTGCAGTGACAATTGCAATTTTTCTTACAAGTTGTCTGGGTAAAAAAATAAAAAATGACAGGACTGGAATTTATGCAGGTATTCTTATGGCTGTATCGGCATATTCGTTTGAAGAATGTGTGTTTTCGGCGAGAACCTATGGAATATTTGTGCTTGCAGCGGTTATGGTCTATTGGTTTCATTTTGAATTAGCAGAAGAATATGAAAAAGAAGCGGTTCGATTAAGTACAGTAGTATTATTGGGTTTGTCACTTATTATATTGTTTTACAGCCACTATTTTGGAATCCTGTTAGCGTTTGGATTAGGAGTCACTGATCTGATAAAAATTATTATAACAGGAAAACAACATAAGAAAAAAATAAACATTCTATGGTTGCTTACACCTTACCTTATAGGACTGGGAGCTTTTGCTCCTTGGCTTTTTGGGGTCATCTTAAAAGAATATTCGGAATTGGAGGAGGTTGTTTTTGCGTGGCTTACAACACCAACGATTAAGGATATATTTGTGTTGATATATTACTTTTTTGACAATATTGTTATTACTGGTATATTTGCATTTATCTTTCTGTTTTTCATATACAAACTGGCAAAAGATCACGCAAATAAAAAATATCAAAAGGCAGCGCTGGTTTATCTTTTAGTTATTATAGTTTATGTCGGAATATCTTTTGTATATTCTGCGTATATCAAAGCAGATGGATCTATGTGGGTAAGAAGATATTTTTGTGGTTTGATGCCAATCATCTATTTAATATGTGCTTTTGCATTAGACGACATTTGTGATAACCAAAAGAAGTTGGTAAGATGTGGCACATATGGACTTTTAGCGATTGTTATTGTAATGAATTGGCTTCCAATTCCGTGGAATACAAGAGAAAATATAAAGGCAGAATATAAAAATACGATTGAATACTTTGCAGAGAATAAGGTAGATGAGCAGACAGATGCGGTAATATATTCATCCTGGTGGGGAGATGCATTTAATTATTTTTATACAGATAATTTTAGAAATGAAAAAAAACCAGCATTGACAAAGTTAAATGGAGAGGATGTACCAGAAAAGATAAATACCGTATATGTACTGACTGCACATCTTACAGATTGGGATAATCGTATTACGGATCCTGATTTTGAATTATCTTTGGTAGATGATGAAAATCAAGTGGCTGTATATACGAGAAACTAGATATAGTTATTATTAAAGGTAAAGCGGATGAAGAAAAAAGAATATTATTTTTTGAGAAAAGTATATATATATTTTATCAATATAATATTGTTTAGCATAATGCTATGGCAGTTTCAGCGGATGTGGATTTCGACATTTAATGATCTTTTGGACCGTGTATTCAGTCAAAAAGGTAATTTACTGATGATTCTGTTGTATGGAATTGTTGTGCTCTTTTTATTTCAGTTATGGGGAGCATTTAAAATCGGCTATTTGAAAAGTGCTAACCTGATTTTATCCCAATGTCTGGGAATTATTTCAGCGAATTTGTTTCTGGGTGTGCAGATGACATTAATGGTTGCAAAACTAAATGAAACAAAGAATATTATTTATCATGTGGCTCTGTTGTCTGTGTACGATATTATATTTTGCATTCCAGTTACAATTATCTGTTGTAAGCTGTATCAACAATTATTTAAACCATTGCGATTGCTGGTTATTAACGGAAGTCACAGTTCACAGATCACTAAGAAGGTGATGAGTAGAGAAGATAAGTATGAGATTGGCAATATCCTGCTGGAAGAAAAAGCATCTGATAAACAGATTTTAGCTGAAATGAAATGGCATGATGCGGTATTATTGAATGGAGTGTCAGATGCAGGAAGAAAGAGTATAACACAATTGTGTTATACGAACTCAATACGGACATATTTTAAACCGGAAGTAATGGATGTATTTGTGAAAGGTGCAAATTCGATTAATCTTTTTGATACGCCGCTTTATATGAATGAGAATATTGGTTTGTCTTACGGTGCACTGGCAATTAAAAGAGTTTTTGATATTATATTTTCCATATTATTTTTGATTTTATTTAGTCCATTACTTCTTATAGTTGCTATATTGATAAAATTTGAAGATGGAGGTCCTGTTTTTTATAAGCAAAAACGTTGTACTATGAATGGAAAAATTTTTCCTATATATAAATTTAGAAGTATGATTGTGGATGCTGAAAAAGATGGACAGGTTATTCCGGCAAAAGATGAGGACAATAGAATTACAAAGATTGGAAAATTTATTCGAAGATTTCATATTGATGAAATTCCACAGTTTTATAATGTTTTAAAAGGAGACATGAGTGTGGTTGGACCACGTCCGGAACGGGTAGAACATGTAGAAAAATATTCAAAAGAAATTCCGGAATTTTATTATCGGATGAAGGTACGTGGTGGAATCACAGGATATGCGCAGGTTTATGGTAAATATAATACAACACCTGAAGATAAATTAATTATGGATTTGCAATATATTGTAAATTATTCCTTTCTGCTGGATTTACAAATTATGTTGGAAACTGTAAAAGTGTTATTTAAAAAAGAAAACACAGAAGGATTTGATGATGGAGAGTAAAAAATGAGACTTCTACTGATTACGGATGAAGTATGGAACGATAAGATACATGGAAACAACATATTGACGAATTGGTTTGAAGGCATGGACATTGAGATCGCAAATATTTATTGCAGTCCGGGAATGCCAGATAATCAATGTTGCGAGAAATACTTTCAGATTACAGACAGTATGATGGCAAAAAGTATCTTGAAAAAAGATCAAAAAGCTGGAAGAAGCTTTGTGTGGAATAAAAATCACAGACAGGCAGAAGAAGACACAGGTGCAGAAACAGAAAACAAAAAATTCTATTCTTTCATGAAGTCGATTACTACGGAAAGCCTTCGGGCTATCAGGGAGTGGTTATGGCTGCATGGAAAGTATGATGAGGTGGCATTGAACAGATTTATCACAGAGTTTAATCCTGATATTGTTTATTCACCAAGATATGCGACAAGAAAAATAATGAGGCTGGAGCGGATGGTACATGAAATAACAGATGTACCATTTGTTGTATTTACAGCAGATGATGAATATACCTTGCAGCAGTTCCGAATTACGCCTGTCTATTGGGTAAGAAGACTTCTTTCCAGACAAGATTTAAGAAAAAATACAAAATTTTACCGCAAATATTTTATGTTTTCTAAAGAACAGGCAAAATTGTATGAAAAGGAATTTCATATAGAGACAGAATGTTTATATAAAAATGGAGACTTTCCCGCAGAGCGCGTAGAGACAAAATTACATGATCCAATCAGAATGATATATGCTGGAAAATTATATTGTAATCGCTGGAAAGTGTTGGCAGAGATTGGAAAAGCATTAAAAAAAATAAATCAGAACAAAGTGAACATCATACTTGAAATATATACAAAAGATACAACGAATGGAAGACAAAGGAAGGCGCTGGATGATGGGCGCAACATCTTTTTAAGACAGCCAGTGACAGCGACACAATTAAAGGAGATATATGCAGATGGAGATATTGCACTGCATGTAGAATCGAAGGATTTGAAAAACAGGCTTCTGACAAGATATTCCTTTTCAACCAAAATTATAGACTGCCTTGCGAGCGGATGCGCGGTGATGGCAGTTTGCCCCGAAGGTCAATCTGGATACCAATATCTGAAAGCTGAAGATGCAGCAATCTGTGTAGATGATGGAAAACAGATCCTTCCTGTTCTAAGACAGATTATAGAACATCCGGAAATGGTTGAAAGGTATCGGGAAAAAGCATGGAAATGTGGATATATGAATCACGAAAAAGTAAGACAACAGCGACAATTATTAGAACAGCTGGAGCGGATCGCAGAGGAAGGGTAAATGCGCGTATTACAGATTAATGCGGTAAATAAGACCGGCAGCACAGGAAGAAACGTATATGAGATTGCACAATATATGAACCAGCAGGGGGAGGAAGGGTATGTTGCGACTTCAGTAGCAAGTGGAACAGATCAGGAATATGTGATTGGAACGTCACTTGACCACAAAGTGCATGCATTACTTTCAAGAATAACCGGATATCAGGCATGTTTTTCCGCATCTGCAACGAAGAAACTGATTCAGTATATAGGGCAAATAAAACCGGATATTGTTCATATCAATAATGTACATTCTAATTATCTGCACCTGTCAATGTTATTGGAGCATTTAGCGGAAAGGGATATCGCGACAGTTGTGACACTGCATGATTGTTGGTTTTACACAGGGCATTGTTTTCATTATAAGATGATAGGCTGCGATAAATGGAAAACCGGATGCAATAATTGTCCACAGATTCATGATGGGAATGCAAGCTGGTTTTTTGATACATCAGAGCAGATGTGGTGTAAAAAGAAAAAGGGATTTGAAAAAATTCCACGTTTGGCAGTTGTCGGGGTTTCTGATTGGATTACAGGCGAAGCAAGACAGTCCTTTTTAAAGACGGCAAAGATTGTAGAACGGGTATATAACTGGGTAGATATTGATATTTTTCATCCAATGCCGAAACAGAAAATACAGGAAAAAAGGACGCAATATCATTTAGAAAACAAATATGTGATTCTTGGAGTGGCAAGTCATTGGGATGAGAAAAAGGGATTTACAAAGTTTCTGGAATTGTCACGATATTTGAGTGAAGCTGAACAGATTATATTGGTTGGTGAAACACTAGAAAATAGCGTTGTACCAGAGAATATCACATTGCTTCCAAAAACAGAGAGTGTGGAAAAACTGGCAGAAATTTATAGTATGGCAGATGTGTTTGTGACTTTTTCAAGAGAGGAATCTTTTGGGAAAGTTTCGGCGGAAGCTTTAGCTTGCGGAACACCGGTAATCTGTTATAATACCACTGCAAATCCGGAACTTGTAGGCAGAGACTGCGGACTTGTATTAGAGCAGGATAAAGTAGAAGCTGTTGTGGCAGCGATTGCACAGATCAGAGAAAAAGGGAAAGATTTTTATATAGAAAAGTGCACTGCCTGGGCAAAACAGCAGTTTTCCATGAAAAATTGCATAGAACAATACATGGATATTTACAGACGTCTTATAGAAATGAAGAAAGAATAGGGATAGATGGAAGATAACAGACAGATTAAAATAGGAGCAGTGCTTGCTTACGCAACAATTGCATTTAATATACTTGCAGGTTTGATTTATACGCCATGGATGATTCGGGAGATTGGACAGAGCGATTATGGCATTTATGGCTTGGCAACATCACTGATAGCAATGTTTTCAGCAGATTTTGGGTTGGGAAGTGCAGCAACAAGATTTTTATCAAAATATAAAGCGCAGAATGACGAAAAAAAAATCAGTCAGTTTATGGGAGTGACTTTAAAACTTTATCTTGCATTAGACCTGATAATTTTTGCGATACTCGTATTTTGTTTTCTATTTATGTCGAATATTTACAAAGGGTTAAGCAGTGGTGAAATAGAAAAACTAAGAGTTGTATTTGTGATTGCAGGATTGTTTACTACCATTTCGTTTCCATTTCAGACCTTAAATGGTGTGATCACATCCTATGAGAAGTTTGTATTTCAGAAATTAATAGATTTTATCAATAAAGCAGGAACAATTGTTGTTATGATTGTATTGCTTTTACGAGGATATGGACTATATGCGTTGGTTATTGTCAATGCACTTGTAGGAATTGCTGTAATTGCTATAAAACTTCTTTATCTGAAAAAAGAAGCACCAATTCATGTGGATTGGAGTTATTGGGATAAGGGATTGTTAAAAGAAATATTTAGCTTTTCAGTATGGGCAACGGTGATTACGATTGCACAAAATATGATCTTTAACATTATGCCAACTATTTTGGGAATTACAAGCAATACGATTGAGATATCGAAATTTACAGCAGCTTCCACAATTGAGGGTTATGTATATACATTTACGTCTGTGATAAGTGGGATGTTTATGCCGCGTATGGCCAGAATGATATATAAAAATGAGCAGAATGAATTAGCTAGTGCAAAAGAAATTACAGATCTGATGATAAAAGTAGGAAGAATCCAATTAGTGATTGTGGGTGCTATTATCTCCATATTTATCGCATTGGGAAAGGAATTTGTCTGGCTGTGGCTGGGAGAGGGATTTGAAGGAACCTATGGGACGATTTTATTAATGATAATTCCAACAGCAGTGATTGCAGTACAGGGAATAGCTGAGACTTTTGTATCTGTAACGGGAAAAATCCAATATAGTGCATATGGAACAGCAATCACAGCAGTATGTGCTGTGGTGGGAGCGTTTTTGTGCTCGGTGAAAGGCGGTGCAATAGGTGCTGGAATAGGCGTATGCATTGGAAATACATTGGGAAGAATTGTGGTTATGGATATATTTTACCTGAAACAGTTCAAATTAGATATGTTTCGATTTTATGTGGAATGTTTCGGGAAAATGCTGTGGACAATAATAGCGGCCTGTCTTATTACAATTGGAATACAGTATGTAGTAGGAACAGAGGGGTGGATATTATTTTTTATAAAAGGAATGATTTCTGCCGTGATTTATTGTATACTTATATGGTTTGGAGCATTAAATGTGCAGGAAAAAGAATTAATGACACAACCATTAAAAGTTTTGTCACGAAAAATGAAAAGAAAATAAAAAGTTCACAGAAAGGAATATTTCATATGGGAACTATATTTGAAGATAAAACATTATTGATAACAGGAGGAACAGGATCTTTTGGAAATGCAGTTCTGAATCGCTTTCTTAAGACGGATATTAAGGAAATCCGCATTTTTTCGAGAGACGAAAAGAAGCAGGATGATATGAGGCATGAATATCAGGCAAAGTATCCGGAAGATTTTGAAAAGATAAAGTTTTATATTGGAAATGTCAGAGATCTGCAGAGCGTAAAAAATGCCATGCATGGTGTGGATTTTATCTTTCATGCGGCTGCGCTTAAACAGGTGCCCTCCTGTGAGTTTTTTCCATTGGAAGCTGTTAAGACCAATGTAATTGGAACAGATAATGTATTGACAGCAGCAATTGAAGAAGGGGTAAAAAAAGTAATTTGTCTTTCTACTGACAAAGCAGCATATCCGGTCAATGCAATGGGAACCTCTAAGGCGATGATGGAAAAGGTAATTGTTGCAAAATCAAGAACAGTCTCACCGGAAAAAACAAGTATTTGCTGTACCAGATATGGAAATGTTATGTGTTCTAGGGGATCTGTTATCCCGTTGTTTATTGATCAGATTAAAAACGGATTGCCAATTACGATTACAGAACCACAGATGACACGATTTATCATGAGTCTGGAAGAAGCGGTAGAATTAGTTTTATTTGCATTTGAAAAAGCTGAGTCAGGAGATATCATGGTGCAGAAAGCACCGGCATGTACCATCGATACACTTGCAAAAGCAGTTATTCAAATATTCCATGGTGATCCAGCTACAATAAAAGTGATTGGAATCAGGCATGGGGAAAAAATGTATGAAACATTGCTCACAAATGAGGAGTGTGCAAACGCAATTGATCTGGGAAACTTCTATAGAGTTCCTTGTGATAAAAGGGATTTAAATTATGACAAATATTTTGTTGAAGGAGATACAGAGAGAAATAAATTAACAGAATTTAATTCTAATAATACGGATTTACTGGATGTGGATGCGGTTGTGGAAAAATTGATGGGACTGGAATATATCAGAAATGAGCTGGAATCATGGGAAAGAGAATAGGCATTGTTATATTAAATTACAAAAAGTATGAAGAAACTCTAGAATGTGTGGATTCTATTTTGCAGCAAACCTATGAAAATTATCAAATTGTCATAGTGGAAAACGGATCTCAGAATGAGTCTCTTCATATTTTGCAAAGTAAATATGGAAAAGAAGATAATATCACAGTGCTGAACAGCGAACAGAATGTGGGATTTGCAAGAGGAAATAATATTGGAATAAAATATGCAAAAGAAGAATTGAAATGTGATGACATTTTTGTTATTAACAGTGATATTATTATGCCGCCAAAAATACTGGAACAATATTTAAAGACTGATACATCAGGTGTAGGAATTATATCACCGACGGTTTATTCCTTAGATCAAAAAGAGATTTTCCCAAGTGGTAATACCAATAATATGTATAAAAAGTTTTTCAGGACAGTATTTGATATTTTGCTTACAAGTATGCTTCAGATTACAATTGTTGAAAAGATATATCACAGAGTCAGACCAAAACGGTCAGAAAGTACAGAAACAGCAATAAATCAAAAGACAGAATGGAAATATTCAGTGAGTGGCTGTGCCTTTGTGCTTACAGAGCATTTTTTTGAATACTATACACAAATGTATCCAAAAACCTTTTTATATTGGGAAGAAATGAATTTGTTAATGTATTTACAAAAGGTTGGGCTTGTGAGCAAGGTGATAAAAACAGATCCATTAATTCATAAAGAGGGAAGAAGTACCAGAGAAAAGCATGAAAAAGTGGATATGCGCAAAGTACTGAAACAATCAAGAGAAAGCATGCGTAAATCATGGTTTATGTATTTTATGCCATATACGTTAATTAAAAAATTATACAATTAATACATTAAAGCAGGTAAGAAATTGATAGAGCAGATAAAAAGAAAAATACCTTATGCATGGAGACTCTATGCTTTTCGTAAAAAATTTCATAAAAAATTTCAAACAAAAGTTTTTCCAGCCAATATTTTTGATTGTACTTGTATAGGAAAAATTGGAAAACATTCTTATGGACCAATTGAAGTATATACCTGGGGAGCCGAGAATGAAAAACTTGAAATTGGCAATTTTGTTTCTGTCGCGAATGATGTGACATTTGTGCTTGGTGGTAATCATCCTATGGATAGATTGAGTACATATCCGTTTGCTTTAGATTTTAAAGATTTCCCAATGGAACGGCCTGAATCCAAAGGTCCAATTATTATTGAAGATGATGTTTGGATTGGAATGAAATCTATGATTATGTCAGGTGTTACGATTCATCAGGGGGCGGTTATTATGTCAGGAAGCATTGTAACACAGGATATACCTGCCTATGCAATTGTAGGAGGAATCCCGGCTAAAATAGTGAAGTATCGTTTTGAAGAACCTGTCAGACAAATGCTGGTGGAAAAGTTGGATTGGGAGCAATGGGATGATGACCAGATCATAGAATGGAGACAACAACTAGGCAAGACGATAGAGTCAGAAGAACAAGTCAGAGAGATTTTAGAAACAATTAAAAAATAGAGGAAAATTTTATGGTAATTCTTCAAGTGATGTCATGCATTGAATATGGTGGAACAGAGGCATTTGTATATAATCACTGCAAGAAGCTGATAGAGGATTACAAGTGCAGGGTAATCCTTCTCATATGTGGTGATCATATTAATATGGAAAGAAGAAACGATTTTGAACAGCTTGGAATAAAAATATATAAAAGCAAAGTGCCGAGTATTAGAAATTATACGACAATATATAAGGATATCAAAAGAATAAAAGCGGTAGAGCAGATTGATGTGATCCATAGTCACATGAATCTGGGTAGTTTTGTTATCATGCATTGTGCTTATAAATTGGGAATAAAACAGAGAATTGCTCATTCTCATGATACAGCAGGTTATTCTACGAATTTTATCAGAAGAAGGGAGCAAATGCTGAGAAAAAGCATTATGGTTCATGATTCTACGCGATTAGCGGCTTGTTCGAGGGATGCTGGAAGATATTTATTTGGAAAAGCATTTGAAAAAGAGTATGCAGAGGTTATCCCAAATGGAATTGATGCAGAGGAATATAATAAATGCGATTTAGAAAAAATTAGTTATTTAAAGAAGGAATATCAGCTTGAAGATAAATATGTGATTGGGAACATTACAAGATTTGATGAGAAAAAAAATCAAAAATTTCTCGTGGAAATTTTTGCGGAGATAGCAAAAAAAGAAAAAGATGCAGTTTTAGTTTTAGGGGGTGTCGATGCAGGCAAAGAGTCAGAGATAAAGAAGCTTACACAAACTTTGCAAATAGAGGATAAAGTACGGTTTATAGGAATAAGAAAGGATATGCAGGTGTGGATGCAGCTCATGGATTTGTGGGTTATGCCTTCACTATTTGAAGGATTTGGAATAGCATTGGTTGAGGCACAATTTAGTGGATTGCGGTGTATTGTATCTGATCAGGTTTCTAGAGAGTCAGATTTGCAGTATGGATTGATTGAGTATCTTTCGTTGGAGGACAGAGAAGCGTGGATTCAAAAAATACAGTATGCTTATGCAGACAGAAGTAAAGTCTCCAAAAGGGATTTGCAGCAAAGAAATGAGGCTTCTCCGTATAATATTAAAAATTCTGCAAAGAAGTTGTATGAGATGTATAAGAGCTATGGAGATTTTAGAAAATGAAAAAAACAATAGCATTAGTGATTCCATACTTTGGAAAATTTCATAACTATTTTTCACTGTTTTTAAAATCCTGTGCGTATAATCCAACGGTAGATTTTTATATTTTTACAGATATTGAGGAGAAATATGACTACCCTCCGAATGTACATAGAGTCATTATGAGTTTTGAAACCTTGAAAAAAAGGATTCAGCAGCTATATGATTTTGAAATTGTCCTAAATGAGCCATATGATCTTTGTGATTTTAAAGTTGCTTATGGAGAGATATTTCAAGAATATTTGAAACCATATGATTTTTGGGGATTTTGTGATTGTGATCTGATTTATGGAGATATTCGACATTTTCTCACAGAAGACCTGTTAGATAAATATGAAAAATTATTTATGCGTGGTCATTTTACACTGTTTAAGAATCTTGCTGAAATAAATCAATTATACAGAAATGCAATAGATGGGATAAAGCAGTATGAAATTGCATTTTCAGAGGCAGGAGCACATCATTTTGATGAAGGGTATCCGGAGGATGTACCAGGGATTAACCGTATATTTCAGGATGCAGGGAAAGCAGTATTTGATGAATACTATTTTGCGGATATAGATGTAGAACATTATGCGTTCAGACAGTCAGATTTAAAAAATACACAGCAGGAGCAGCGCAAGGTAGAAAAATCTGTTTTCGTTTGGGAGAAAGGAAAATTATATCGGTATTATAGTGAGAAAACATCAATTCAAAAAGAAGAGTTTATGTATATTCACTTACAAAAAAGAAAGATGAAGAACTTAGTAGCCGATATAGAGCATGCAGAACAGTTTCTTATTATGCCAAATAAATTTAAAGATTATGAAAAGATAAATGCGCATAATATAAGCAGATTTAATCGTAATCGAATTTATTTTTCAAGAATATATCAAAGAATAAAAGCTGGTATTATAAGAAGAATACCATTTGGAGGCTAAAATGCAAGATAGCAAGATAGATGTGGCGGTTTTATTAATTTTCTTTTGCAGGGAAAAACAATTTAAAGCAGTATTTGAGCAGGTAAAGAAGGCGAGACCTTCCAGACTATATCTTTATCAGGATGGCGCAAGAGAAGGAAGAGAGAGCGATAAAGCTGGAATCGCCGCTTGCAGAAAAATTGCTGAAGATATTGATTGGGACTGTGAAGTGCATACCTGGTATCAGGAAAAGAATGTAGGATGTGATCCATCAGAATTTCTGGCTCAGAAATGGATGTTTTCTACGGAAACCAAAGGAATCATCTTAGAGGATGATGATGTACCAGCGCAGTCATTTTTTCCATACTGCAAGGAACTGCTGGATCGTTATGAGAATGATGAGAGAATCGGAATGATCTGCGGAATGAATAATACTGGAATTTCGGAGCATATCCAATCGAGTTATTTTTATTCGCTGAACGGATCAATCTGGGGATGGGCAACCTGGAGACGTGTGGTAGATACCTGGGATGAACATTATCGCTGGCTGGAAGATACTGTGGCAGTGAAGAATCTGCGGCAAAAATTCTATAATGAAGAATCCTATCAGGGCTTTTTAACGACTGCGAAGACTCATCTCGCATCGGGCAGAGCACATTATGAATCAATTCATGGTGCAGCGGTATATCTGAATGGACAGTATAATATTGTTCCAAAATATAATATGATTTCCAATATTGGAGTTGGAGAAGAAACAACACATTCTGTTTCAGATATTCGATTTCTTCCGAAAGAAGCCCGGAAATTAATTAACATGAAACGTTATGAAATCGAATTTCCACTTGTGCATCCGGATTATGTGTTAAAAGATATAGAATTTGAAAAACAGGTAACCGGTTCCAGAAAAAAGCGATTGAAAATGCGCATAGAAAGCGTTTTATTACGTGTTCGCTATGGAGACTTTAAATATATTTTCAAGAAGATAATCAGAAAGTAGTAACAAACAGAGGTTAAATCATATATGGAAAAATTGATATCCTATATTTTGCCGGCATACAATGTGGAAAAATTCATTACAGAATGTATGAAGTCACTGATACAGCAGAACCTCTCGACAAAAGAGTATGAGATTATCGTTGTGAATGACGGCTCAACAGATGGAACAGAGAAACAGATTAAAGCCTTTATAAACACTCATCCAGAGAGTGATATTACATTAATATCAAAACAAAATGCCGGAGTATCTGCTGCACGAAACGAAGGGCTTACAAGAGCAAGAGGTAAATATGTATGGTTTGTGGATCCAGATGATTTTATATTATGCAATTGTATGGACAAGCTTAGACCCTATTTAATGGCGGAAGAAAAAGCTTTATTCTATTTGGATGCAAAATCTGTAGAGGAATCAACAACAATAAATAGTCCTGTTGTAGAGCCTGAAATATCCATTGATGCAAAAAATAAAAAGGAATTTAAGCATTGTGGACCCTGGACTAAAATTGTTAACAGACAGTTTTTAATAGACGAAGATATTACATTTTGTGAACGGCTGGCTTATGGAGAAGATTTTTTATGGAACCATATGGTATCACATAACTGTAAAAAAGCTGCTCGTGAGTATTATATTAACGGATTTATCTATTATTACCGGATAAGAAAAAATTCTGCGTATCGTTCAGCAAAGGATTCAAGAGCAAGTAATAATAAACTATATCAAAATTTTATTATGCTGGCAGAGGAATATGAAAAATTAAGAAATGACAGCAGATATGCAGGAAAAAAATTAAAAACAGTTACAAATCAGGCAAAACAGGCAGCGATTTTTGCATTAGTTTTTTTAGACCGGGGTTATTTTGAACAGGAACTTCAAAAGTTAAAGAATAGGGGAATGTATCCCTACAGCTTTGTATGGGAAGATTGGAAGCCAGAAATTTCGTGGAAACATACACTGGTTAACTGGGCAATGTTCTTTTTGCCTATAAAGAGTTATGCCAGGCTGCTGAACAAAATCGTTGGAAAGAAAAGGAAATAAAAAGTATGACATATTATCTTTTTTATATTGCGATAATGGTTTTAGAGAGTTGTCTGTTGTGGACAATGAATTCAAGAACAGAGGAAACGATAACTGTCAAAAGAAATAACAAAGTGTTTGTTATTCTTGTAACAATACAGTTTTTACTGCTTTCAGCGCTTAGAAACAGCACAGTCGGTGCAGATACTCAATACTACATAGAGTATTTTCAGGCAATTGATGATAACTACACATGGTCACAGCTGGGAAGGTATCTGGCGGGAGGCTTCTTAGGAGAACGCAGATGGTTTGAGCCATTGTTTACGTTGTTTGTAAAATGTGTACATACAATCACTGGAAATCCACAGATTTTTTTAACTGTCATTGCAATTATAATCATGATTCCACTGGGAAGGTTTGTCTATGGCAATTCCAGAAATGTCGCACTGAGTTTTATGATCTATATGTGCCTGTTTTTCCAGTGTTTTGGAATCACTGCAATCAGACAGTCACTAGCATTAAGCATTTCTGTTCTTTGGGGTTACCATTTTGTGAAAGAACGGAAACTATGGAAGTTTTTAGTGTGTGTTGTAATTGGTATGTTGTTTCACATATCGGCGGTCGTTATTTTACCGTTGTATTTTGTGTATCATTATAAACCTAAAAAAGTTGCAAGAATAGTATATGTTGGGATCGTGATTATTCTTTTATTGTTTCATGATCAGATTATCACCGTAGTATCGGAACTTACTGGATTAGCTTATGCAGGAAGTGAAGGGGCAAAGGCTTTCAATATGGTGATTATCATGCTGGCGATAACATTGTTTTGTTTATGGAAATATGATAAACTGATTGAAATACGTGAAGAAAATAAGGGAATAATGAATGCAGTATTATTAGGAACGCTTATCTTGCCCTTTAGTCAGGTGGACAGTGTATACATGAGATTGAGCTACTTTTACTACATGTTTCTTATGATACTGATCCCGGAGATTTTATTATTGTTCCCCCCAAAATGGAAAAATATTTTCACAGTCTGCGCTTATGCAGGCATGATAGCATTATTTGCCCGTCATGGATTGCAGTACAGCTTTTTCTGGCAGGCATAGAGAATAAAGAGAAGGGCAGGTAGAAGTATGAAAGTTCTTATTACCGGGGCAAATGGATTTATTGGAAAGAATCTTGTTGCAGAGTTACAGTACAAAGAAGATATAGAGACATTTTCCTGTACAAGAGAGACCACGAAGGAACAATTAGAGGAATATTGCAGAGCCTGTGACTTTGTTTTTGATCTTGCAGGAGTAAATCGTCCAAAGGAAGAAAGTGAATTTACAGAAGGAAATGTCACTTTTGCAAATACAATCTTGAAATTATTGAAGAAGAATGAGAATACGTGTCCGGTTATGTATGCATCATCGACCCAGGTGTCTTTAAACAACGCATATGCAGCAAGTAAACGAGCAGGGGAAGAACTGATCAGAAAATATGGTGAGGAGACTGGCACCAGAACTTATATATATCGTTTCCCGAATGTGTTCGGAAAGTGGTGCAGACCAAATTACAATAGTGTAGTGGCAACATTTTGTTATAACACAGCAAATGGTCTTCCACTTCGGGTAGATAACGAGACAACGCAGTTACAGCTGGTGTATATTGATGATGTGGTACAGGAATTATTACTTGCATTAGAGGACAAGGCACATAGAGATGAAAAGGGTATCTGCAATGTGCCGATAGTATATAAGAAAACGCTGGGTGAGATTGTGCGTCTGTTAGAGGAATATGAAAAGAGCCGGACAAGTCTGGATACACCTTATACGGCAAAGGATAGTTTTGAAAAAAAATTATACAGCACGTATTTAAGCTATTTGCCAATCCAGTCTTTTAGCTATCCACTGGTGATGCATGAAGATCAGAGAGGAAGCTTTACTGAGATTTTAAGAACTCTTGAGAGAGGACAGTTCTCGGTAAATATTTCAAAGCCCGGTATTACAAAAGGAAATCACTGGCATAATACGAAGAATGAAAAATACGTTGTGGTGAGCGGAACGGCTCTGATACGTTTTAGAAAACATGGAACAAAAGAGATTATTGAGTATAAAGTAAGTGGAGAAAAACTTGAGGTTGTAGATATTCCAGTGGGATATACACACAGCATTACGAATATCGGCGAGAACGATCTTGTCACTTTTATGTGGTGTAATGAATGTTTTGATCCGGAAGTACCGGATACTTACTTTGAAGAGGTTGACATTAAGAATGAGTAAATTAAAGCTAATGACGATTATTGGGACAAGACCGGAGATTATCCGCTTGTCAGCAGTAATCAAAAAGTGTGATATTTATTTTGACCAGATATTAGTGCATACCGGGCAGAATTATGATTACTGTCTGAATCAGGTGTTCTTTGATGATCTTGGATTAAGGGAGCCGGACTATTATCTGGATGCAGTAGGAAGTGATCTGGGTGAAACCATTGGCAATATTATAGCTAAGAGCTATAAGCTTATGACTGAGGAAAAACCAGATGCGCTTTTAATTCTCGGAGATACCAACAGTTGTCTGTCGGCTATCAGTGCAAAGCGTCTGCACATTCCTATTTTCCATATGGAAGCAGGAAACAGATGCTTTGATGAATGTCTTCCAGAGGAGACAAACAGAAGAATTGTGGATCATATTTCAGATATTAATATGTGCTATTCGGAACATGCCAGACGATATCTGAATGCAGAGGGAACGGCAAAAGAGAGAACTTATGTAACAGGATCTCCAATGGCGGAAGTACTTCATAGTAATCTGAAAAAGATAGAAGAATCTAAGGTGTTGGAAAAACTGGGACTTACTGCAGGAAAGTATATTTTACTTTCTGCACATCGGGAAGAAAATATTGATACTGAGAAGAATTTTCTGAACCTTATGAACGCAGTCAATGCGATGGCAGAAAAGTATAATATGCCAATTCTTTATTCCTGTCATCCGAGAAGCAAGAAGTTTATAGAACAGAGAGGCTTTACCTTTGATGAACGTGTGATTCAGCATGAGCCGTTGGGTTTCCATGATTACAATCATTTACAGATGAATGCATTTGCAGTGGTGTCTGATTCGGGTACATTGCCGGAGGAAAGCAGCTTTTTCCTGTCCGTAGGACATCCGTTCCCTGCAGTCTGTATTCGTACATCCACAGAACGCCCGGAAGCTTTGGATAAGGCTGATTTCATTCTTGCAGGAATTACAACAGAACAGGTATTGCAGGCGGTAGATACTGCAGTTGAGATGAATCGAAATGGAGATTATGGAATCCCGGTTCCATATTATACAGAAGAAAATGTATCTACAAAAGTGGTTAAGATCATACAGTCCTATGTGGGAGTAGTCAATAAGATGGTCTGGCGGAAAGAACAGTAGAGGCAGGAGTAAAGGATAACCTCATGAATAACAAAAATCGTGAATCATTTAAAAATATTGTAAAGTTTTTGGAAAGTCTGTGCTTACTGGTATGTTTTACTGGAATATTTGCATGGTGCTGGTATGAAAAATTAAATGGCTTAATGTTGCGCCCCTATGAAAATAAGGGAAATATGCTTATATTGGCGGTTTATCTGGTAATTCTTATTCTATTTCTGTCGGTTCTGGGCGGATTTAAAATAGGTGTTTATCGGAAGGCAAGTGTTGCCTTGTCTCAGGCAATTGCTATCATATGTACGAATGCTATTATATGCATTGTCCTTATGCTGATGATCAGTGAGATAGCTTACTTCGGACGTATTTTTCAATATATGGGATGTGTTACGGTTGCACAAATTATTGTATCTGTATTTCTGATAGTTATTGAGACTGCTATTTTTAGAAAATTATATCCGCCTAAAAATATGTTAGTGATGTATGAAAAAAAAGCACCTAAACATATTATTGCAAAGATCCAGACCAGAGAGGATAAGTATCATATTACAAAGACACTTCTGGTTGATGAAAACTGGAAAGAAAAATTTGAACATATGAGGGGGGATATCGATGCTGTTATGGTTTACGATATCCGTGCCGAGATCAGAAATGATATTTTGAAATATTGTTTTGAGAAAGATATCAGAACCTATTCCATTCCGAAAATATCTGACATCTTAATCCGCAACGCATCTGAACTCAATCTGTTTGATACACCAATATTGGTATCAAAAAATGCAGAGATATCAATTGAGCAGAGATTTTTAAAGAGATGTATGGATATCATCATTTCACTGGTGGGAATCGTTATTACATCTCCAATCATTCTTGTGACAGCGATTGCGATTAAGCTGTATGATGGAGGTCCTGTTTTTTTCAGACAGAGCCGCTGTACGATTGACAATAAAGTGTATCAGATCATTAAATTTCGAAGCATGATCACAGATGCAGAGAAAGATGGTGTGGCAAGACTTGCAACTGAAAATGATGACAGAATTACACCGATCGGACATTTTATCCGTAAAACGCGTATTGATGAGATACCACAATTTTTCAATGTGTTAAAAGGGGATATGAGTATTGTTGGACCAAGACCGGAACGACCTGAAATTATAGCAGAGTATTGCGAACAATTTCCGGAATTTATGTATCGTACAAAAGTAAAAGCTGGATTAACAGGATATGCTCAGGTATTCGGAAAGTATAATACAACATCCTATGATAAGTTGAAATGGGATCTGATGTATATTGAAAAATTTTCTATATGGCTTGATCTTAAACTGATCATTATGACGATCAAAATCGTGTTTATGAAGGAGAGCACAGAGGGCTTAGAAGAAGGCAAGGCTACTGCTAATTCCAATGAAAATGAGGACGAATAAATGTTACAGAAAGTTATAATTTTTATTCCGGCAATCGAAAAAGGCGGCGTTGAGAGAAATGCGATCTGGGTGTCAAATGAACTTGCAAAGCGCGGATATCAGGTTGATGTCGTATTTGTGAGGAGCGAGGAAGGACAACTGGAGAAGTTTCATCCCTTGGTTCACTGTATAGAGATGCAGTACAAGAGAATATCAGTATTAAATCAGCGGCTTTCAGATGCAGTTTCCATACGGAAAGAGTTTGGAAAATATTTACAGAAGCAGGAAAATAAGCATACAGTAGTACTTGCTTTTCAGTCTGCCTCAGTGGCAATTGGCGTGTGTAGAAAGTATAAGATAAAAGTTGTATGTAGATTGTCTAACCATCCAAGTGCAGTAAAGTATGAAAAAAGTACATTGCGGAAAATTTCTGAATTTATAAAACCGTATACCTATAAAAAGGCAGATCAGGTAATTGGTAATTCCGAAAGACTTTCTGAAGATTTTGGAAAACTTATTCATAAAAATGTGATTACAGTATATAATCCAATTGATTTTGGGCAGATTGAGCAGGCAATAACGGAAGATATACCGGAAGAACTAAAAAAAGAAGCGAAAGCGTATGAGGGACGGCTTCTGATTACAGTTGGACGCATTACCAGACAGAAGGATATGCAGACCTTACTGAAGGGGTATGCTGCATCCAGAGCAAAAAATATATCAATGCTGTGGATCGTTGGAGAAGGTGGGGAAAGAGATGAAATAAGCCATTTGATCACGCAGTTGGATTTGGGAGAACATGTGCATCTGCTGGGGTATCAGAGCAATGTTTATAAATACCTGAAATATGCAGATCTTTTTGTGCAGACCTCCCTTTATGAAGGCTGCCCAAATGCATTAATAGAGGCAGTTGCAGCAGGTCTTCCAGCAATCGCAACAGATTGCCTGAGTGGTCCGGAGGAAGTGTTACTAAAGGGTCAGGGAGGAGATCTGATTCCGATTGGTGATGCAGCAAAGCTGGCTGAATGTATCGATGCTTATTTTGATAATCCAGAAGAATTAAGAAGAAAACAGTTAGCTGCAAAGGAAAAGCTGGATCGTTTTAAAAACGAGACCATAATGGAACAATATATTAATTTGTTAGAACAGGTATTGAAAGGATAGTTTATGGAGCCATTAATTACAGTGATTATGCCAGTTTATAATGCAGAACGCTACATGAGACAATCAATAGAATCAATATTGGCTCAAACCTATCAAAATTGGAAGCTGCTGATGGTAGACGATGGAAGTACAGATTCCTCTGCGGACATTATGCGTGAATACTGTGACAGAGATTCCCGTGTGCAGATGATTCCATCTACTGGAAATGAGGGGGTGGCTTCTGCCAGGAATAAGGGAATTATAGCGGCGGAAGGTGAATATATAGCATTTCTGGACAGCGATGATCTATGGAAACCGCAAAAACTAGAAACACAGATCAATTATATGCAGGAGAAGAATTGTGGTTTTGTGTATTCTGCCTATGAAGTAATAGACGAGGATAATCAGTTTCAGAAGATCATCACGCCATATTGGAATCAGGTCAGCTATAAAAAATTATTAAACACGAATATCATTGCATGCTGTACCACTGTGATAAAGAGTGAATATATAAAAGATAATCTGATGCCGCAATTAAAGCACGAAGATTATGCGACCTGGCTGAATATATTAAAAAATCATCAGCTTACAGCGGAATGTGTTCCGGGAATATTAGCGTCCTATCGATTAGTAAAAGGATCGGTCAGTTCCAATAAGATCAAAACGATCGGATGGAACTGGAACATCTATCGACATAATCAAAAACTAAGTTTTTGGCATAGTGTAAAGCAGATTGTCAGCTTTATCTGTATGACAGGATTTAAATATATCAAGCGATAGTTGAAAGGAAAGCAGCCATGAGCAGAGTGCAGGTATTAGCATCGGTCATGCATCAGTCCGATCATTCAATACTGGAAAAACTAAATATACAGTCAGATGCCATTATTGTGAATCAATGTGATGAAAACCGGGTAACACAAAAAGATTACCACGGAAAGAAAGTATTGTGGATGGATTGCGCAGAGCGTGGAGTGGGCTTGAGCCGTAATACAGCATTTATGCGCGCAGATGCGGATATTTGTATTTTTGCGGATGATGATGAGCAGTTTGAAGAGGGATATGAGAATATGGTGATATCTGCATTTGAACAAAATAAGGATGCAGATATTTTGTTGTTTTATGTACCGAGTGAAAATCCCGAAAGAAAGAATCCAGAGATCCGGGAAGAAAAGAGAGTACACATTTATAATTGCCTTCGGTATGGAACCTTTAATATTGCAGTGAGAACAGAGGCAGTTCGAAAAAAGAACATACATTTCACATTACTGTTTGGCGGGGGAACAAGATACGGTTCAGGTGAAGACAGCCTGTTTCTGGCAGCCTGTTTGAAAGCCGGACTTAAAATATATACATGCCCGAAACTCTTGGCATATTCTAAGCAGGAAGAGTCCACTTGGTTTCAGGGATATACCGAGAAATTCTTTATAGATAAGGGCGCATTATATCAGGCAATCTCAGACAAATATGGATATTGGCTGTGTCTGCAATATGCATTGCGTCATAAGGCGGAATTTGAAGGAATTAGTATCAGACAGGCAATGACCTGGATGAATCAGGGAAGAAGAGAATGGAAGAAAAGATGACAAAGAAAATTACTTTTTTTCATCCATATTTTATATATGGTGGCGTAGAAAAAACCAATATCCGTCTGGCAAAATATTTTGTGGAACATGGTTATCTGGTAGAATTTATGGCATTGTCTTTTTCAGATCATCTGAAAGACGAGATGGATGCAATCGGAATTACAAGAGTTTCCATAAAGGCGAAGCGTACTATGAATGCCATAGGAGAAATTCGAAAATATATGGTAAATGAATCGAAAAAATATCAGTTGACCTTTATTAGCTGCCAGAACTATGCGAATCTTGCAGCAATTTTTGCAAGACCAGCAAAGTGTAATAACTTAAAGCTGATTATTTCGGAAAGATCGAATCCAACGGAATTTCAATACGGCAGCAGCAGTGTCTGGAAAGGAAAGCTCATTCTTTTTTTGATGAAGCATTTTTATAAAAAGGCAGATGTAATTCTTGCTAATTCCAGAGAAACGGCTGAGATGATCACCGGGATAGCAGGAAAAAAAGCAGAGTATATTTATAATCCTACATTGTCAGAGCCGTTTGCTGAGATGGCAGAAGAACCAGTGGAATTTCCATGGCAGGACAGTGGGATACCGACAATTATTGCAGTAGGACGTCTGGTAGCATCGAAAGGATACAAAGATCTGTTAGAGGCTTTTACAATTGTTCAGAAGCATATAAACGCAAATCTTTTGATACTAGGAGAGGGAGAGCAGCGCCAGGAATTAGAACAGATGATTCAGAAAAATGGAATTGCAGAGAAGGTATGGCTGCCTGGCTATGACTGCAATCCATATAAATATATTGCGAAAGCTTCACTTTTTGTTATGACATCTTATTATGAAGGTTTACCAAATGTACTAATAGAAGCTTGTGCCTTGAAGATTCCATGTGTTTCCACCAGATGTAAGAGTGGACCAAAGGAAATTCTTTCAGAAGGAAAAGGAGGCTATCTGGTAGAACTTGGTAATACTATGGAATTGGCAAATGCGATAGAATATGCATTGACGCATCAGACAGAGACAGCGGAGAAAGCAGCTTATGCATATGGGCATCTGAATCGGTTTACACCGCAGGAAGTTGGGAAAAAATATTTAGAGGTTATTGAGGCATGAAAATATACTATTGGACACCATACATGGAACAGGTAGGAACAATCAAGGCAACGATTAATAGTGCCATTGCTTTAAGCAGAATGGGGCATGAGGTAAAATTGTATAAGCCCTATCGGGAGTGGGAAGGATACGAAGAACTGTTAAAAGAGAATCATATTGATATTATTGATTTTCATTTATCCGAAAAGCTTCCAAATCTGTCCAGCGAGGGAGTGGGATACCGGATTTCAATGTTGAAAATCAGTTTTTATGCTTTCGGGCTTCTGAAAAAGAGCTATGAAAAGGATAAGCCGGATGTGATTATTTCCAGCCTTTTGGGTTATTTGCCACTTTTGGTGAGAGAACATGCGAAGTTTCAGCCTAAGATTGTATGTAGTATTCAGGGAAAACCCAAATATCATTCTGTGAGAAAAATACTTTGGAACTGGCTGTATGCGAAGGCGGATAAAATTATTACGCTGACCGAGAGTACCAGACATGATATGTTGGAAAAATTAAAGCTTTCAAAGGATAAGTACATGGTACTTGCCAATCCGGTGATAGATTCGTCTATGGATACGCTTCAGGAGGAAAAAATCACGGATGATTTTTACAAAACAGAAGATAAAATCATTTTAGGAGTCGGAAGACTGACAAGACAGAAAGATTTCAAAACTTTAATGAAAGCATTTTCTATTGTAAGAGATAAGATGTCCTGCAGACTGGTGATTCTCGGAGAAGGGGAAGATCGTAAAGAATTGGAGACTTATGCAAGAGAACTTGGGATAGAGAGAGACACTTTCTTTCCGGGATTTGTAAAAAATCCATATAAATATATAGCAAAAGCAGATGTGTTCGTTTTAAGCTCATTGTGGGAAGATCCGGGGCATGTCTTAATGGAGGCAGCATATTTAAAAACACCGATTGTATCTACAAGATGTCCGCATGGACCAGAGGAGTTTCTGTCTTATGGAAAAGCAGGAGAATTGTGTGAGGTCGGGGACGCCGAAGGAATGGCGGAGCATATATACAATGTACTGCAGGCAGCAGATAAGACTGCATTACAACAGAAAATCAATCTGGCATATGAAAATTCTTTACAATATCATATGACTGTGCATGGTAAGAAGCTGGAAGAAATGATAGAAACATTGGTGAAATAGAAACGGGTGCGATATGGATATAGAAAATTATCTGAAAAATATTCGGACAATTTATCTGGAAAAAAAATACAGTAAAGCTGCAAATAAAATGGGATTTTCAACAGACCGGAAAATCGTGGTTTTTGAATCAGATGACTGGGGAAGTATCCGTATGAAGTCACCAGAAGTTTATCAGAAACTAAGAGAGTTAGATCCGAAAACAGATCATCATCCGTATTTTCGCTATGATGGTCTGGCATCATCAGCAGATTTAGAGGCTTTGTATTCTGTATTGACAAAGTTTCGGGATAAAAATGGAAAACATCCGGTGATCACCGCTAATTGTGTCATGGCAAACCCTGATTTTGAAAGAATTGCATCAAGTGGTTTTGAAGAATACCATTATGAACGTTTTACAGAGAGCTTAAAGAAGGAAAAAGGCTGTGAAACATCATTTGAATTGTGGAAGCAGGGGATAGAGGATCATATCTTCATGCCACAATTGCATTGCAGGGAACATTTTAACGTAAACCGTTGGATGAAAGCGTTAAGAGATGATGATCCGTGGATAAAAATGGCATTTGAACATCACATGATCAGTACTGCATCCTGTAAGACATCCGAAAATGAAAATTCTTATATGGATTCTTTTAATTATGACAGGAAAGAAGAACAGCAGAGTCTTGGCGAAATCTTAAAAGATGGAGCTGATATATTTAAAGATATTTTTGGATATGACTCAGAGTCATTCATCGCTTCCTGCTATATCTGGGGAAAAGAATTAGAAAAAAATATGGCAGATGTTAATATCCGTTATATTCAGGGCGAACCGATACAGCGGATCCCTTCAGAGTCTTTCGGAACTTCTGGTATGAAACAGGTAAGACATTACATGGGCGAAAAAAATGATCTGGGGCAGTATTATCTGATCCGGAATTGTAACTTTGAACCGAGCTATAATTATCATAAGGACTGGGTTGCCATTGCTATGAATGGAGTTCGGATTGCATTCGAACAAAAAAAGCCTGCCATTATTTGTTCACATCGTCTGAATTATATTGGAAGGATCGATGAGGAAAACAGAAAACGAAATTTAATTTCACTAGAGAAACTATTGACAGCAATTATGAAACAATGGCCGGAGGTAGAGTTTATGACGAGTCCGGAATTAGGACGTATGATGCTGCAAAATACAGAAGACAGGAAAGAACTATGACAAAAGAAGCTTCCAATCGTATTTACTGGATCAGATTTATCTGTGCAATGATGGTAGTAGGAATCCATAGTGAGAATGGTATTGTATTTCAACTTCCAGCGGATAGCATGAGTTGGAAAATACAAGCGTGGATTGCAAATAATATCTATTGTGTGGCAGTTCCAATCTTTTTTATTTTATCTGGTTTTTTTTGCTTTTATCATAAAGACGAAAAACAAATTATGGAAAAATACAGATCAAGAATTTTGAAAACTGCGTATCTGTATCTGCTATGGAACATGATCTATATGTGCTATCATTATTTGAAAGAAATAGTGGCCGAAGGTGGACGAATATCCATAAATCCAGTGGATATTTTTAAAGGTATTTTTTTGTATGAGTATAATAATCCCTGGTGGTTTATGTTACAGCTTTTGCTTTTAGAAGTTATGACGCCGGTGTTTCTTTACGCAATGAGGAATAAGAAAAATGGATTTATTATGTTGCTGTTATGTCTTGCTATTTCTTTGATAGCAGATATCAATGGAATTAGTAATCCATATATTCGTTTAGATGCATTGGCATGGTATGCTTTTGGTATTTACGCTGGACGCTATATGGATCAGCTGCTGTTACAGGAAGAAAAAAGAAAATGGACACCATGGTTATGCATACTGTTAGGAGAAATAGCGCTATATGCAAGCATGAGGGGTGGAGATAATCGTATAAGATGTTTACCGATATTAGTTTTAGCTGTGGGATTTTTTAAAATCTGTGAACATATTGAAAAAACAATTCCGAAAATATGGAAAGAAACCTTTTTTATGTATGCAATCCATCCATTGTTACTCGGAATCCTACAGCAGATGGAAGCAAAAATCATAACGGTAAAAGGATGGATAAGCCTGTTATTATTTGTTCTGAATCCATTTGCGGTTATCTTAATTATTTCAGTGATTGTGTGGCTGATAGGAAAAACTCGGATTTACCATATTTTGGTTGCCGAGTCAAAAAGAGGGTAATATATGAATATCATTTTTTTAGGAATTGTTTATTTGCTGCAATTTTTTCTGGCATTTACAGCTATGAGAGTAAATGACAAATTAAAAAAGGGATTATTAATAGTACAGGTGGGGATCTTTGGCGTTGTTTATGGCATGAGAGGAACTGATGTCGGACATGATACAATTGCTTATTATACAATGTATCAGGATGCAAACTGTTTTCAGACGAAATACACGGTAGAACCAAACTTTGCATTTCTAGTTAGTATTTTGCGGAAAATTTCTATAAATGTGGAAATCTTTGTAGGTTTATTGTGTCTCATTTCTGTTTCTTTCATAGCGCTGGCATGTTACAATTTTATGAAAGAAAACCTGAAATACATGAATTTATTATATGTTTTGGTTTTCTGCATGCCATACACGATTTTAATGCAGGTAAATGTTGTACGACAGGGAATTGCTTTATCAATTCTGTTGTTCGGCTTATCAATCATATATAGGAAGAAATTAATAGCAGGTCTTATCGTTTCTGCATGGGGGTGTTCCTTCCATTACTCAGCGATTGTAATACTGATCGCATTTTTGTTTTTTTATTTTATTAAGAGCTGGAAGGCAGACTGTGTATTTACGATTTTGTTTGTAGCAGCAGGGTTCCTTATGTCTGCAACGCCGTTTGCATCGTGGCTGGTTACCTGGCTGCCGGAGAATGCGCTGACAGACCGTCTGCTTGTCTATGCAGGAGAGTGTGTCAGTGGGCATATGGAAACAAAAATGCTATACTACCTGTGTTATTTTATTTTCGTAAGTATTTTATATGCACTTAATAAGAAAGAAAAATCAAATATGATATATCAAGTGGCAGCAGGAACCTTGTCTGCGACGGCTTTGATCAGTTTTAATCCACTTGCAGCAGCAAGAATGGTTATTATGATGGACTTATTAATACCGTTCATTCTTTTGCAGCCGGAAACGGTGGAACTGGTAGAAACAAAATTTAAATCTAAATTAGGCAGAAGCTATCGATATATGGCAGTTATTTTGTGCGTATTGATTTTTGTGGTTAGTCTTGCAACCTATACAATGAGGTTTAACTTGAACCTTCATTTATAAACAGCAGATCAGTATAAAAGAAAGTATGGAAGTAAAAATGGTAAAAAATGAAACACTGTATGAAAAGATGGTACTTTGCAGAGATTTCATCAGAGAACCTAAGGACAGTTGGAATGCAAGGAAAAAAGTAAAAAAAATATTTCGTGAGAACCAGCAGGAAGCTTTGGCAACGAAATCATATAAAAGAATGTTATTAAACTATGCAGTTGTCAATCCGAGTAATGCAGTGATTACAGCACAAAGTCTATTTCGGGATAAAATAGAAGTTCGAAAAGAGATTCCGTTCACAAATCCCAAAAGCCCGATTTTAATCTGTGCAGTGAAAAATGATCTGATGCGTATTCAAAAATCCTTAGAACATCATAAGAAGATAGGAGTTGAGAACTTTATTTTTATTGATAACAATTCAGATGATGGAACATACGAGTGGCTGCTGGAACAGGATGTGAACGTGTTATGGACGGATGCAAAGTATTGTTCGGCAGCGCGGTGTGCATGGCTGATGCAGGTGTTTGAAAAATGGGGATATGATCGCTGGTATCTAATTTTGGATTCGGATGAACTATTCGTATATCCTGATTGTGAGACGAAGAAGATAGAGGATCTGGTCAGATATATGGAAGAACATCATAAGACGAGGATGCTTACTTTCATGTTAGATATGTATGCAAAATATCATTTATCAGAAATAGATGAAGTAAATGACTGGTCATTGGAGGATTACCGATATTTTGATTCTGATACTTATGAATTAAGCAGAAATCTGCACTATTATAAGGTGATTGGCGGACCAAGAGACAGAGCGTTGGGTGTTGAAAATAAAGATGGCATTACAATGATCCAGAATAAATATCCGCTCGTATATCTGAAAAGAGGAGAGATATACCGCTATCATTATGTTTATCCATTCTACCATAATTTTGATACAGAATGTATGGGAGCGTTATTACATTATAAATTCCTTCCGGGGGATTTGAAGAAATATCAGAAGATTGCGGCTGAGGGCAATTATGCGAATGGAAGCCAGTTCTATAAGGACAGTATCAAACAGATACAGGAGAATCCGGACTTAAATTTCTGGTATGATGGAACAGTAGAATATCGTACCTCCGAAGACTTGGAGAAAATAAACATTATAAGAAAAATAGATTGGTAAGGTATATGAAGAATACGACAGGAAAGCTGATTTTGACAGCAGCATTACTGGCTGTTGTCATTACCGTGCTGTCATTTCTGACAGCGGATTTCAAAATTGAAATACACAATCCGGATGCCAGTATTGTTGTGAAAATATCGGAAAATGAAGAACAGCGCGAGATTCAGGCAAAAAGGTTTGAGGGAAATAAGGTGTTTGCCAATATGACGCTTAAGGAAATGTTGGCATTGGACAAGATTTATTTATATATACCGGGAAGTCCTGGAACACAGACACTTATTTCAGATATACAGTTAACAATTGGAAATACAATTATAAGAAGTTATGACCGGATGAATGAGACTTCTTATATTGAAACGAAAAATTTACTGATAGATGAGAATACAGGCATTGCAACACTACAGACAGAAAATTCTTATATATTTATATATAAGCCAAGCATGAGAATGGGAGTTATTAAATTCTGCCTGAAAATATTTATGGTATCATATATACTCCTGGCAAGTGTTTTCCTTTTTTTATACAAAAACAGAACGTTGGTGAAGCGCAAAGCGGAGCAGTTGATAGATTTTATCAAAGCAGAGTATATGTCGTTTCTGCTTCGGATGGGGGTACTTATCATAGTACCATGTATGATATATTTTCTGATGATTAAGAACACATGGTTTCCATGCCAGTGGGTAGATCCGTGGGAACTGCTCTTTTTTATAGAAGGGTTTCTGCTCATATCTTTTCAGGTAAAACGAAGAACCGATCGAAAAATAGTTTTTCTCATTTGTGAAGTGCTTCTTGCAGTCTTTCTATTTATGTCAGTTTTTGAGTTGACAACCTATCTGACGGTAGATGAAGAAAGCTCAATTTTGGAACAGAGCAATTTCCAGTCCAGTGATTTCAGACATTGGATTTATGGCGAAAGCTATATGAATTTCTCAATTATGGGAACCATCTGGAAGTTTGTGCCTGAATCGATAATTGAGCAGGAACTTGTTTCGGAACTCCAGATGGGAAAATTGCTGCATTGGTTTTGCGGAATTATTTTGCTGGGAGTCATTGCCGGGCAGATAGAAAAACATCTGGCAGATACGAAGAAGAGATATGACAGGGCGGTCATCTATACTATGCTGATTGTGACAGCACTGGTGCTGCCGGTCACATTACTGGCACTAAAAAATTATAATTATGATATGTTTTCCATGCTTTTTGGTGTGCTCGGTCTTATCGAAATATGCATTTATGCGAAAAACAAAACACAGAGGCATGGAATTGCAGGTGTGCTGTTTTTAACATGTGGTATGTTGGAAAAAATGATCGTCTTTCCGGTCTGGTACATTGGAATTGCGATTGCTATATTCGTGAAGACGGAAAAAGCTACAGGCAGAAAAGCAATTCTGAAGGTAAGTCAGTATGTGGTTATCACATTTGCAATGATTTTATTATTTACTTATGCAATTGAAGCATATACCTTGGGATTCTTGAGAGAGGTATCACCAATCTATGGACTGAGGGATACACTGATCGTGCTGCTGCAGATTCCGGGTATGGGCTTTAGGGCAGTTGGAGATATTTTTCATATACAGCTTAACAATGGCATGATCTATATTACATCAGCAATTTTATATATTCTAGGTGAAGCCGTAGTTGTAGGTATCATGCGGGCAATTTACTTTGCTGATCATTTTCATAAAAATTACAAAATCTACAACAGACTATTCCTTATGCCGCAAATAATTTTTCTCGGACTGGGAATATTAAATCGTTTTATATTTGTTGTTGATGCAACACAATCCTTTGGAGCGGCATTTATAGAGTATAGCAGTATATTCACAGAGGCATTTCCGACAGCATTACTAATTCTGATCGTGCTGGCCTTAGTGCTGGAACTGAAAACAGAGAAACTGGAGTATTATGGAATGATACAATTCCTGGCCAGTTGCGTGCTGGCGGTAATGTATGTACTGACCGGCTGGACAAGTGCACGATATGCAGATTTCTATCTCCTTACGTATGCTTTGCTGGCTGTGATCGTCGTCAGCAATGTGTTGTGTAGTGCCCAAAAGATTTATGCAGTGCTATTAGTTCTTGCAGGTGGTATCAGCAGTATTGAACTAGCGGGAAGCCAGCCGGCATTTACTTACTTTATTCCGTATTGGGGAGTGATCCCAGCACAGCTTCACGGACGGGAACTTGCAGCCTATTGGGGAGAAAACTGGAGAGTCATGCTCGACGTTATGGATGATTACTGCAAAGAGAATGGAATCAACGAGAGTGATATTACGTTGAACTGTTCTTATCCGGGGAAAATATTTACAAATGATACGGAGATACAGATAGGACAGTATTGGTGGAGAGTAGATGGATATGCCGATCCGGCAGAAGAAGATTATTTTGTGTTTGAAACGAGATCACTGAAGGCAGGACAGATAACGTATGGACTCCCAGAAGACGTAGATCCGGTGATCGTAGTAAAATATCATGGCGCAGTGACTGCCAGAATCTATCGTGGAGATACATTAACGAAATATTTTGAACAATATGAGGATTAAACGAGTATAATGCTGGAATTTGCCGGCAAAATTTGATGTTATGGAAGAACTGTGTTATACTTTATTGGTTATGAATAAAAACAGATATAGAAGGGCTAAGAAATGAAGGGAATATCAGTCGTAGTTCCGGTATTTAATGAAGAAGGAAACGTGAGAGAACTTCACAGAGAGATTGTGGAGATCTGTGAGAAAGAGAATTATAATTATGAGATCATCTTTGTAGATGATGGGTCATCAGATGGGACCAGCAGGATATGTAAAGAGCTGCGACCATTAAAGTATATCCGTATGAGAAAGAACTTTGGTCAGACTGCAGCAATGGATGCGGGGATCAAGGCTTCGCAATATGACTATATTGTAACAATGGACGGAGACTTGCAGAATGATCCGGAAGATATCCCAAGACTGGTGCGTTATCTGGAGGAGAACGATCTGGATGTCGTATCCGGCTGGAGAAAACACCGTAAGGATTCTCTGATGAAAAAGTTTACTTCCAGAGGTGCAAACTTCTTAAGAGGAATCATCGTTAAGGATAATATCCATGACAGTGGATGTTCTCTGAAAATCTACCGCAGGGAGTGTTTTGATCACATCAATCTATATGGGGAGATGCATCGATTCATTCCGGCACTGCTCAAGATTAAGGGCTTTACAGTGGGGGAGATCGTTGTCAATCACAGACCGAGAACCTCCGGTGTGACAAAGTATAATTGGAAGAGAACAATCAAAGGCTTTGTAGATATGATCGCCTTGTGGTTCTGGGGAAAATTCTCCTCCAGACCCTTACATATCTTTGGTGCAACAGGACTGGTATTTTTATTTATCGGATTTTTGTGTGGACTATGGTCATTTGGATTATTCCTGTCCGGTGCCAAGATGTCGAATAACATCATGCCGCCATTACTGACCATCTTTTTTATGGTTATCGGTCTTATGATGTTTGTATTCGGTCTTATGAGTGATATTATGTTAAAGACCTATCACGGACTTGGTATCGATTCTACTTATAATATTAAAGAAGTTGTGGATAATCCAAAAGAGGATGCAGAATGTTAAGCAATCAGGCTGGCACACAAAAAGTGCAGGTGCTAATGTCAACTTATAATGGCAAACCGTATTTACAGACACAACTGGACAGTATATTCTCACAGAAGGATGTCACCGTTGAATTGACAGTACGAGACGATGGCTCTACAGATGGAACAATCGAATTGCTGCAGCAAAATGCACAAGAGAGACCCATTACAATTATACAGGGGGAAAATTGTGGCGCCGCCAGAAGTTTTATGAAGCTGATACAGGCAGTACCGGCAGAAGATAAGTATTATGCATTTTGCGATCAGGATGATAAATGGCTTCCAGAGAAGCTGCAGAGGGCAATTCAAATACTGTCGGAGCAGGCGAAGGGACAGCCGTTACTATATTATTCTGATGTGAAAAGAGTTGGAGCTGATCTGGAAGAAACAGAAGATCCGTTTCATAAAAATTATCATACCGAGCAATTCGGGGCTGCAATGGTTCAGACAGCAGCACCCGGCTGCACGATGGTATTTGACCGGACGCTCTTAGAATTGTTGAAAAGCTATGAGCCTATGTATCTGTCTATGCATGATTCTTGGACACTTCGTGTGTGTGCAGCAGTGGGAGGCAGTGTGTGCTTTGATCCGAAGGCATGGATTCTCTATCGCCAGCACAGTCATAATGTGGTAGGCGGAGAGCAGAAGATGGCATATTCTCCGATACAATTGTTTGCATACAGAGTGAAAAAATTCTTTGATTTTTCTGAAAAAACAGGGAAAATCGCTGAGGAATTACAACAGGGGTACGAAGAACAGCTTACAGATGAGGCAAAGAAAGTAATAGAACTTATTATAAATTGTAAGAAAAGCCTTTGGGCAAGAATCAGATTACTTGGAAATAGGCAGGTTAAGACGGGCTATCTGATACAGAATATGAAATTTGGTACAAAAGTATTGTTGAATCACATGTGGGATTGAGGGATAATAGATTGAATATTTTAGTGTTGAATTATGAGTTTCCGCCGATTGGCGGCGGTGCAGGAGTCGTATCCTATGATATATCGAAGCGGCTGGCAGAAGCAGGTCATCAGGTTACGGTCGTAACAATGGGATTTGAACAGTTGCCTTCCTATGAAGAAAAAGATGGGATGCGAATCTACAGGGTGAAATGTATCCGCAAAAAGAAAGCGGTATGTTATCCGTGGGAGCAGTTAAGTTATATATTGTCGACAATGCTTTTTCTTCGGCATCATATGAAAGAAAATCACTATGATATCAATCATACACATTTCATTATCCCAACAGGACCTATTTCTTATTGGTTAAAAAAGAAGTATGGGTTAGAATATGTTATTACATCCCATGGAAGTGATGTGGCAGGATACAATCAGAAACGCTTTAAATTTTTACATAAAATATTAATTGGACCATGGAGAGTGATTGTTCGAAATGCAAGAGAAGTCATATCTCCATCTTTGTATTTACAAGAATTACTGGAAAAAAGTGGCCCGGGATTGAAGCAATATCCAATTATACCGAATGGAATTGAAATGGAAACATATCTTCCACTGAAAAAAAGAGAAAAGAAAAAGCATGTAATTGTTATGTGCCGTCTGCAGGAAGCAAAAAATGTGCAGACTGTGATCCGTGGATTTGCAAGATTTGTTTTAAAAACAGAATATGGAGACTGGAGATTGGATATTCTGGGAGATGGACCATATCGGGAAATTCTGGAAGAATTAGTTAGGGAACTGGGAATTGAGGATAAAGTGCAATTTCATGGATGGATTCCAAATCGCAGTGAGAGACAATTAGAGTTATTAGGACAGGCAAAGGTTTATGTGTCAGCCAGTACCTTTGAAAATTGTCCGATGTCTGTATTGGAGGCGCTTGCAGCAGGGGTATATCCGTTAGTTTCCGATATACCGGCGCACAGACAGATTTTACCGGTTGAAGATCAATTGTTTGGGACAAACGATGTAGTTAAATTGTCAGAAAAACTGATGGAGGCAGCGCAGCTGACTGACTGGAGTCTGCCACTTGATATCAGTACCTACGACTGGAATGCAGTTATGCAGAAGTATGAGGAAGTATTGCAATGAAAAAAGTGATCTTTATAGCATCTACCCTGAATACAGGAGGCGCACAGAAAGTTTTATCCAACATCGTAATGAAACTTCCGGAAGAATATCATGCAGTTATTGTTTTGAATGATGCACAAAATATTGTATATCCATATAAAGGTGAAATTGTAGATCTCGGGTTTCGACCGAAAGAAAACAAAATGAGTCTCTGGTATCAGGGAATGGTTTTTATAAAAAGAATCATGGCATTACGAAAGCTGAAAAGAACAGGCGGATATGTTGCAGCGGTCAGTTTTCTTGACAGTGCTAATGTGGCCAATATCTTAAGTGGAAAAAAGTATTGCCGGACGATTGTTTCTGTTCATAATAATCTTACGGAATCTGCATCGTCAAGGATTTATAAGTATCTTGTAAATCCAATGGTACGGGTTTTGTACGGAAAAGCAGATAAAGTAGTGGCTGTGTCAAGGGGGATTGAATATGATCTGATCCACAATCTGAAATTATCCCCAGAGAATATCGTGACAATCTACAATGGACATGATATTAATAAAATTCGTGAAATGTCAGAGAAACCAATTCCTGATAATTGTAGGAGCTGGTTTGAGGGAAAAGGACCATTTCTGGTGACAATGGGAAGAATGAATTATCAGAAGGGACAGTGGCATTTGATCCGCGCCATGAGAAAAATTGCAGAGAAATATCCGGATGTGAAACTGTTGTTATTAGGTGACGGTGAATTGCGGGAATCATTGGAAGCACTGATACAGAAATACCAATTGGAGCAAAATATTATTTTATGCGGTTTTTTAGATAATCCATTTGCAATATTGAAAAAATGTGATCTGTATGTGTTCCCGTCATTATTCGAGGGATTCCCCAATGCTCTGATTGAAGCATTGGCAGCAGGAACACCGTGCATATCAGCAGATTTTCATTCGGGAGCAAGAGAAATTCTTGCACCGGATCTTCCCGTCAATGGAGATGGTGTAGAAAAAATATCATATGTAAAATATGGTGTTTTAGTTCCTGTGTGTGATGGAAAGTGGAGAGAGCAGGAAGAACTCACGAAAGAGGAAGAAACTCTTGCAGATGGTGTGCTGGAGCTACTGGCACAGCCAGATAAAATGGAACCATATCGAGCAAAAGCAGCAGAGGCCGTTGTGGCGTTAGATTCAGATACTATGGTGAGTGAATGGATGAAAGTGATGGAAACAGGGAGATAAATGATGACATGAAAAATATGTTGTATGTTTGTGGAATTAACTGGAGATGGATTTTTCAAAGACCACAGATATTAGCGTTGCAATTACAAGAACAATACAATGTTACCGTAATGTATCCCAAAAAGATAATTAAATTTTGGAAAGATCAAAAAGAATCACCAAATCCTAAATGCAGTAAGCCTATATTGCAGTTCCCATTACAAAATAAAGTCAAATTTTTGAAATTATTATCGCAAATTGGGTATTATCGAGCATTTCGTAAAGTGTTCGAGTATGATATAGTTTGGTTTGGTTATCCAACTTATTTTAAATATCTTCCTCAGGATTACAGTGGTAAGGTTATATATGATTGCATGGATTGGCATAGTACGATGATACAAGATAAGCAACAGCAGGCTGAAATAGTCAATTTGGAAAAACAATTATGTGATAGAGCGGATATTATCATAGTAAGTAGTAATAAGTTAAAGGAACATATTACGGAACTGTTAGATGAAAAAAGCAAACCCAATAAAGTCTTTTTAGTTCGAAATGGAATTTCCAATCCAAAGTGTTATGGAGTAGAAAAAGCTAAGATAAGACAGAAAAATAAGTTATGTTATGTTGGTACGATAGAAAAATGGCTTGATTTTCGAATATTAGAAAAAAGTGTAAGCGAAATTGACAATATAGAATACCATTTGCTAGGACCATGTATGACAGATATTCCATCATCTAAAAAAATTTGTTATGATGGTGTAGTAGAGCATAATCATTTATATAAAGCAATAGAAAAGTTTGATTGCTTAATTATGCCATTTAAGTTGAATGATACAATAGAGGCAGTGGATCCTGTTAAATTGTATGAGTATATTAGTTGGGGAAAATGTATTATATCTATTTATTATACAGAAATTGAAAGATTTAAAGAGTATGTTTATTTTTATCGTGATGAAAGCGAATATGTCGAATTAATTCAGAAATTAATAAAAAAAGGTTTTCCACCTAAATACAATGAAAGGCAGCAACAGGAGTTTATAAAGAGTAACACGTGGAAAAACAGAAGTGATGAGATACAGGCAATTTTAAACAATACATTATAAAGAAATGTGAGGACGAAACAAATGAAAGTAATGAGTGTATTTGGAACAAGACCAGAAGCGATTAAGATGTGCCCACTAGTAAAAGAATTGGAGAAAACAGAAGGAATCAAGAGCATTGTGTGTTTGACAGGTCAACATAGAGAGATGCTGCAACAGGTGATTGATATTTTTAAAGTTCGTGTAGATTACAATCTGGACATTATGAAACCGAATCAGACATTGACTACAATCACTACCAGTATTTTGGAAAAAACAGAGGACGTTTTAAAAAGAGAAAAACCTGATTTAGTGTTAGTGCATGGGGATACAACAACATCATTTGCAGTTGCATTATCTGCATTTTATCAGCAGATTCCAGTAGGCCATGTTGAGGCAGGATTACGTACATATAATAAGTATTCTCCATTCCCAGAAGAAATGAATCGCAATCTGACAGGAAGAATTGCTGAACTTCATTTTGCACCTACAGTAAACAATTTACACAATTTAGAAAAAGAAAATGTGTTAGAAAATGTGTTTGTTACTGGAAATACGGTTATAGATGCATTTAAAACCACTGTAAAACCGGATTATATTTTTAAAGAAGAAGAGTTGCGCAATATAAATTTTGCAGAAAAGAAATGTGTTTTAATGACAGCACATCGTAGAGAAAATTTGGGTAAACCATTAGAAAATATTTGTAATGCAGTAAAAAAATTGGCAAAAGAATATTCTGATATGGAGTTTATATATCCAGTGCATTTAAATCCTTTAGTACAGAATACGGCACGTTCGATTCTGGGTGATATTGATAATGTACATTTAATACCACCAATCGATGTAGAAGACATGCATAATGTTATGGATAGGAGCTTTTTAGTTATGACAGATTCAGGAGGACTTCAGGAGGAGGCACCTTCATGTGGAGTACCTGTACTTGTATTAAGAACTGAAACGGAAAGACCGGAAGCTGTAGAGGCTGGAACAGTAAAAGTTATTGGAGTAGAAGAAGAAGATATTATAAGAGAGGCAAAAATTCTTATAGAAGATAAAGCAGCATATGATGCAATGGCTAAAGCTGTGAACCCATATGGTGATGGTCATGCGTGTGAACGGATTGTTAAACATATTTTGGAGTGGAATAAATAAATGAATAATAAAATGTGCCAGTTATTTAGAGATATATATGCAGATAGAATGCTAGTATGGAGTTTTGCAAAAAAAGATTTTGTTAAAAGATTTGCAGGGTCATATTTAGGAATAGTATGGGCATTTGTGCAACCGCTTCTTACAATTATTGTTTATTGGGCAGTTTTTCAATTCGGATTTCGAAGTGGGGATGTTGGTGATATACCGTATGGAATTTGGTTTATTGCGGGAATTGTTCCGTGGCTTTTTTTTGCAGAAGCATTTACTACTGCAAGTAACGCATTTTTAGAATATAGTTATCTTGTTAAAAAGGTAGTTTTTAATATTGATATTTTACCTTTGGTAAAGGTTATATCGGCATTATTTATACATATATTTTTCTGCATTTTAACAATGGTAATTGCTCTTTTTATGGGAATCACGCCAACATTACAATGGATACAAATATTTTATTATATTATCTGCTTAATTGTTTTTTCGTATGCATTGGGAATGATTACTGCTACGGTTATGGTGTTTTTTAGGGATATTAATCAAGTAATAAATGTAATTTTGTTGATTGGAATGTGGGGGACACCAATAGCTTGGCAAATTGAGCAAATGAATATGCCACAGGGGTTAAAAATGGTGTTTTTAGCCAATCCAATGTATTATATCATTGATGGTTACAGAGACAGTTTGTTTTCAAATGGTTGGATATGGGATAAACCAGGGTGGACTATATATTTTTGGATTATTACATTGGTTTTAATTATATTGGGAACTTATATATACAGCAAATTGAATGAACATTTTGCAGATGTTTTATAAAGGTGACAAACTATAAACAGTCAAGAGAATTTTGAAATTTTTTGAATTGTAAAAATGGGTAATTTTAATAAGCCATCTGAATACATCGTATTTCAGATGGGAGAAATTAGTATTAATCCACTAGAGATTAACGAAGTTTTTGAGCATTAAAGTCGATATCTTGGCTCTCCAATGCGTAGATGACTCTAATAAGCTTTTTGGCTACATGAGTAATGGCTACTCGATGTGGTTTGCCTTCTCCGCGTTTCTTGGCATAGTAAGTTGCAAATGTCATGTCAAAGCGGATTAATGGTAGACAACAATTGATAAGTGTGTAGCGGAGCTGGGATGATCCACGCTTAACCATCTTGCCTCCGTGAGATTCAGTACCAGATTCGTTGATTCCCGGTTCTATTCCGGCAAATGCAAGCATTTGTCCTGGATTAGTGAAGTTAGATATATCGCCGTATTCAGAATAGATTACAGCTGCTGATAATGGTCCGATTCCAGGAACTGACATATAGTGAGGATGTACTTCTTCAATTAGTTTGTTGATTT
>OKRR01000032.1_pt1 | contig 135138 bp, 93 predicted proteins | sample 1601211 | NCBI WGS metagenome assembly OKRR01 (sample SAMEA3541525, study PRJEB24748) | human gut metagenome | biome: human gut; feature: human-associated habitat; material: faeces | place: China | collected 2012
CTACTATCTTTCAGGGTATAAAGTAACGTTACTTTATACCCTGAAAGATAGTAGTTTTACACTGTTAAGTTTAGATGTTTGAATTCTCCATTAACAATGTTAACAGATCGTTTCACAAAAAAGCCAAATTAAAATCCTTTTTTATCTGGTTTCCGGAAATAAAATTTTATTTTTCAACTTATAGCTAAACATAAGAGAAGATCATCCATTACCATACAGTTAAACTAATTTCCAATTCCTTTTTCAATAAAGACATTACAGATATAGAATTATTCATATTACAGACCTCCATTTTATTTATTATTCCACATGCAAAATACAACTCCCCCCTATACTTTGTTAATAAAACAAACACCACTAAAACCTATCTTGCTGCCGGAAAACAAAATTCAATCAAGAATTGTTGGTTTAATTGAGTAAAGAAAAATTTCTTTGTCAAAGAAAATAGAGTATTAACTAAACACTTAAATTATGAAAAAATTATTTTTAGCATTTATGATAGCAATGGCAGCTATTGGATTAAATGCCCAAACACTAAAAGGCGAGGGTTCTCTTCTTGGGAATGTAGGTTATCAAACTAATTATGAAAGATTTGGTTTGGGAGTACAAGGACGTTATGTAATAGCAAAAAATCTTCGGATAGCTCCGGATGTTACATTTTTCTTCCCTAAAGATAAGATCACAGGATTGGATGTAAACATCAACTTTCATTATGTCTTTAATTTCAGCAAAGACGGACAAGGATTCTCCGTTTACCCTCTTGCCGGGTTTGGCATGCAAAACAATTTCTATGGGAAACAAAATGCTGAAATTGACGGGCAGCATGTTAAGATAGGTAGAGATAACACCACCAAGCTCGCTTTCAATCTCGGTGGTGGTATAACGCTTCCACTCTCGGAGCATAGTTATTTAAATGCGGAAGCGAAATTCATGTTTGCCCACGATGACAATGTTGTTATCATGTTGGGATACGGATATAAATTCTAAATATTGATTATTAAATCATATCAATAGCTTTTTTATAATTTATGATTAAAGAAGCTGTCCCAAAATAGAATCACCCTCGCAACAAGGTATTGTAGCGAGGGTGATTTCTCATTTTAGGGACCTTCCAAACGTCCTCTTTCCGGTAATACAAGCTTTAATCGCAATCATACGTATAATCCGCCAATGATCCGCTTGATATTGGCCATCCCGGATTTTGGTAAATATTAGAATTCTCCGGATTATTGGCATCATCTGCCGTTAATAATATCTCACTTAACGGTATCGGTTCCAGATAATGCGGTTTCGGGAAATTATAACCATTGTATGCTTTATCCGATTCATTTACTTTAAATACTTTGATATAAGTACTTTCCGGATCACCGGCATCGTATTGTGAAACGACAGTAGGTTTTAAATCAAGACCGGCCATAGCATACCTCTTAAACATTTCTTTCCACAGGTTCATTCCCATTATTTCATAATTCCTCATATTATCAAGAGCTCTCCATCTCCTCAAATCATCTAAACGCATTCCTTCGGCAATAAATTCACAACGTCGTTCCCTACGGATATTATATAATGTTGCATCGATCCCTTTCGTCTTCGCAGCCAGATCACGCTCTTTGGAAAGATCCGTATGATCAATCGTTTTCTGATAGTCAGTATCTACCTGAGCCCTGGTTCGTAATGCTTTCCAATAAGTATCACAATTCCCACCCAGCGTTTTGTGCCTCTCATAATACGCTTCCAAGTAGATGCAATATGCTTCTGCAGCACGAAATATCGGATTGGCCGTTGTGCCTCCTGTCGCAGAATCTGTTTGTCCGGGAAGGTCACTTAACCATTTTGAAACCTGATAACCTGTTGGTGTATACTCGGCTTCACGGGAATAAATACGTGGCAAGCTAATAGGATTAAGTGATTCTACCAATCGATTATCACGACCATATATTACTGTTTCTATATACACATCCGTTTTATAATCGGAATCCGAATCATAAATAGGCAACCCATTCTTCATCAAAAAAGACTCAATCAAAGAACGGGTATATCCCGTTTTGCCTGCCAAGCTCAACATGCGGTTAACCCCATGTCCATTTACGCCTGAAATATAATTCTTAGCCAACAACACTTCCGGAATCGCATCTACACTGACAGAAGTGAACATCGCTTTATAGTTACTGCTCAACGTACGAGTACCGGCCACAAGGTCAGAATATTCAATGGCCTTATCCAGGAAGAACTCAACTTCTTTCTCTGCACTGCCTGCTTTAAAACGGAAGTCCGGATGCATTTTAGCTCCTACCCATTTAGCATTGCCAGGCACAAAACACGTTCCGGCATGATATTTTTCCCAAGTGGCTTCAAACAGAGCTACGCGTGCAAGCAGTAATTTGGCACAATCTTTATGCAATCTACCAGCCTCCGGTGTTTTATCAAGCATCAAGCTATCAGCCCTTTCCAAATCACGGATGATAAAACGGGCCACCTCATTACGGGGAGCACGCCGGGTACTTATCTTAAGAATATCCAGTTTATCCGGCAATACCTCTTCAATAATGGGAACATCTCCGTAATTCCTCAAGAGGCGAAAGTTATCATAAGCCCTGAAGAAATAAACTTCACCTAAATAATGATTGATCTCACTCGGTGTGCCTATTACCTCGTTCGCTTCTATTCTTTCCGTAACAAGATTAATAAAAAAGTTACAGGCCCGAATCGTCTTAAACTTCCATTCACTGGAATCCCCTAATTTAGGAACCTCTTTTACTCCGGGAAAGAAGTTTGAATTAGACCAAAAACTTGTCTGATTATCACTATTTTCATCATCCCGGTAAGGACCTCCATCCGCATTTGCTTTATTGGAAGGGAAAAGAGGGTAAAACTGATTCGCATAATATTTCAGGTCAGCCGTTGTTTTTAGAAAAACTTCCTGATCACCAAAATCAAGAGGTTTTCTTTCAAGAAAATCAGAGCATGAGGAGACCATGAATCCTCCCAAAAGCACAAATAAACTTATATATTTTTTCATAACTCGAATTCGTTTAATTAAAACATTACATTTAATCCAATAGAGAAGGTACGATACATCGGATACGTTTTACCACCTCCATAAGCCTGTGCATCAGAGCCAAAAGCCTCCGGATCAAAAATCAATAAGTTAGTGAATGTCAATAGGTTTTCACCTGATGCATATATCCTCAACTTCTTAATAAGACCTTTCAATCTGGATATCTGGGGAAGCGTATAGCCGATTGTCACATTTTTAAGACGCAGATAAGAAGCATCTTGAAGATAGCGGTCGTTACATTGAGTGTTATTACGGTCTGTACGGATACGTGCATAATAAGCATCTTTATTAGCGCCCAATGGATGATCCGCATAACGGAAATAGTCCATATGCTCTTCATATATAGTCCGCTGATAAGGTGCCGTAATTCCAAAGAAAGTAGAACTATCTATAAAAATATCCCTTTTACCGACTCCCTGAAAGAAACAACTCAGATCAAAAGACTTATAAGTGACAGAGCCACGGAATCCATAAGAAAAACGTGGAGTGGAATTTCCTATTACAGACAAGTCACCATGTGAATCTACTGTTTCAGCTCCTTTGGATATGGCCGGATCATCATCTAAGTTCGCATACATAAAGTCTCCGCCTCCCCAAGTTGAGTTACCAAGTTTATCCTGGTCGTGTATAGCACGATACTCATCCATTTCTTTATCGCTCTGAGCTATACCAAGCACTTTCAATCCCCAGATGTCTCCCAATACCTTTCCACTATAATATCCTGACAGTTTCTTATCCGGACTGTCATATTTAGTTATAACCGATTTAAAATCGCTCAATGTACCCGAAATTTCGTAACTCAGGTCTTTATTGATGCGATCGGCCCATCTTACTTCCAATTCCCAGCCACGAGTACGTAACTCCGCATTGTTTGTTTTAGGTACATTTGCTCCATATACAGCTGGTACCGGTAAGGCAGGGCCTACCAAATTCTTCGTTTTACGCTCGTACAACTCTCCCGTAAAGTTCAAACGTCCGGCAAACATCGCTAAGTCCAGTCCGAGGTTGATGTGCTGTACCGTCTCCCAAGAGATATTTGTCGTAAAAGGTGCCGGCGCGCTCAACTTCACTCCTGCACTCTCACCAAACACATAATCGGACATTGGTTGTGTATACATCTTCTGAAAATACGGATAATTACTGTTCGTATTCTGATTACCCAATGTTCCATATGATCCTCTGATTTTAAACATATCCCATCCCCAGTTTCTTAAATTACTGAAGAAAGGTTCTTCAGCCATATTCCATCCGGCAGAGAAAGAGGGGAAAAATCCCCAGCGCTTATCCGAAGGAAAACGGGATGCCCCATCACCTCTGAAATCAACCTCTACTAAATATCGGTTCGCATAGCTATAGTTAATACGTGAAAAGACTCCTAATGTAGCCCATTCGGACTTACTCTCACTGGTCAGATTGGTAGGGTCATTTACAATCCACGGATGATCATCCGATACAACAACACTACATCCTACTCTCGAAGTTGATGTAGAATAATACTCCGATTGTGTACCAACCAGCACTTTCAGATAATGGTCATTCCACTTTTTCTCATAATCCGTACGCACACTGAAGTTCCAATAATTCACATGCCCGTTTCCCACTTCATAATAGCTCTCACCGGAAGCAGGTTGTACAGTGAAAGAACCGTTCTCTTTTACTTCATGTTTCACTGCCACATCTTTCATCACTCCAGCGGCCTGTACCCGTCCATCGGGCTGTGTATAATATATTTTCTTGAATTGCCTGGTGTCATTCGGTGATTCGATCCGGCTACTGAAATCCGCATAAATTTTCCAATCTTTAATGGGTTCTATAACCACTTTCCCCTGATTACTGAAACTCTTTCCATTTGCAATCTGATCGCCTCCATTTTGTAAAGCATTAATTAATGAACTGCTATGAAACTCTCCGTTGGGCAATGTCAGTGGAACGAGCGGATAAATGCGTCCCAGATTATGGAAAAAGAGATCATTCATTATAGAGGGTTTACTGTTCTGGTCCAAAACCATACGAGTAGTCCAGTAGGCAGTAATGTATTTATTAATTTTCATTGTAAAATTTCCATTCAAAGAAAAGGTCTCATACTTATCATCCGAATAGCGGAACAAACCGTTCTGATTGAGATAACGTCCGGAAATAAAGTAATTGAATTTATCACTTCCTCCACTCATACTCAGATTGTGTTCCTGTGAATAAGTCGATTTCTTCAAATGAACATCATACCAATCCGTATTGGCCCAACACTGCTGATCACCGATCCAGTACAAGTTACCATCTTTATCTGGTTCCTGAGATTTTATTCCCCAATTCAGGTTTTCAACATCCGGAAGTGAAGTTCCATTCATATAGGCCTGTATCAAGTTCAGATTATTAATCTGACTACTACCACCGGAATTTGAAAAAGCATCATTAACGGCCAAAGCATAGCGATAAGAATCGACAGTATGTGGAGTATTGATAGGTTGAGAAATACGAACATTGCCCGAATAAGACATAGAGAATCCTCGCTCTCCTTTTTTCAACGTGACAAGTACAACTCCATAAGGAGCACGCGAACCATAGATAGAAGCTGCAGCAGCATCCTTCAACACGGAAATTGATTCCACATCATTGGGGTTTATTGTTGACAAATCACCCTCCATACCGTCAATTAACACCAATGGTGTGGCCGCACTTCCGCTACCATCCTTATCTATATCTTCCAGTCCCACGCCTCGAATGTTAAACTGCATCTTCTGACCGGGCGCTCCTCCCATGTCATTCGTTATGTTCAGTCCGGCAACTGCTCCCTGCAAACCATCTACCACACTCGTTATGGGCCGCGAGGACAATACTTTAGTATCTACACTTTTCACCGCCCCTGTCAGGTTCTCTTTTTTCTGACTACCAAACCCAACAATCACTACTTCATCCAGTTGCTGTGCATCTTCATGTAATACAATTCTCATAGGTTTTCCTTTCGTAACGGCTACATCCTGCTTTTTATATCCGATAAAAGAGATTTCCAAAACCGGTTTTGTACCTGTAACCATCAATGTAAAATTTCCGTCCAGGTCGGTAATGGTACCCACGCCCGATGCTCCTTTTAAAGCAACACTTACTCCCGGCATTTCCATATTCTGCTCGTCAATTACCTGTCCGGTAACTTTAATACTTTGTGCATATCCTATGCCATTTAAGACAAACAAGCATATCACAAATATTATTAATCTGCTTCTCATAGACTTCATTATTAAATATATTAATTCATTGTTTAGATGGATGAGGTTGTACTATGACTATTTTTCTCACAACAGCGGAATCAGTAGTCAAAATATAGTAGTATACTTTTTTATCTTTGGAAGTCAGATTGGCTACTACGGTAGATGTAATGACCGCATCTCCTCCTCCGGCTGCTTTTGACGGAATAGATAGCCATCCATTAAGTCCCACCTTGTTTTCACGGCTTGCTCTCCACCCGCTATTAGTAGAAATATCAAAAATTATTTTGTTTTTATCTGTGGGAATAACGATCGAATCTCCCGTATAAGTATTCCCTAAAGAATCGCTTACAGCCACTTCCAGATAGAGTGGCTCATAGGTTCCCGAACCGTCTAAAGTATTATCACAACCGGCCAATATGCCACCGGCGGCCCAAAAGAGCATAAAAATAAAGCTAATCTTTTTCATTTTTCATATTAGATTAAATTAAACATAACCCACTATCTCGCTATCATGGTTTTAGTATACTGTTTTCCGGATATGGTTGTTAATTTCAAGATATAGACACCCGGTTCTATTTTTCCATATTTGTAATTGTATGTGTTTTCAGCGACTACTTTCTCCATACGTACCACTTTTCCCACGTTTGAATAGATGTATATTTCCTGCCCCTTCTCTCCCTGCGGGATCAGCAGGTTTACTTCCCCTTCCGAAGGATTCGGATAGATCATAAAATCGGATTTTTTCACTTTCATCTGTTCAATACCTACAGGAGCCAGATCTACCCTGGTCACAAGAGTATCTACATTGGAGGATATAGCATAAGCCGAAGCTTTGAATAAGCTCAATGGGTGGTTGGTATCCGGAAAATCTATATTCAAAGACCAACACATAATACCACCTAAACCTTGTTTTTTAACTTGTTCTGAACGCCATCGGGTCTGATTGAATCCCGTAAACGAATAGCCGTTAGAAAAGTCATCATCCGGTCCAATGGCTCCCACCTGATGGATACGAACCGGTGCACCTGCCGCCCCGGCCACTTCTACGCCATCTACCGACTTCCTACTTGTACTTGCAGCAAATGACATCACTATTTTTTCGTTCGGATAGCCCCATGCTAAGAACTTATTATAAGCAGCCGGAAAGCTTTCATATGTGAAATGGGCTTTGGCAGGCCCATAATTCTGGAACAAGAAATAGTCAACAGATTTCATATCTTCTTTCGGAAACCAATAAGACACAGTATGCGGAGAAATAGTCAGGATTTTATCTTCTTTTAGCTTACTGCGAAGTAAAGTCATCAATTTTCCATAATTAGTCCATATTGCATCTTGCCCATTATATCCCGGCCATTCCAAATCAAAGTCAACCCCGTCCAGCTGATCGTCATTATTAATAATATCAGCCATTTCCGTAGCAAAACGTTCCCTCTTCTTGGCATTGGCAATGGTATTCTTCCAATCGGATCCTCCGGAAACACTCAGGCGTATCTTAAATCCACGATAATTCGTATAAGCCGAACGCATAATATTCAGATACTCTTTATAAGAAAAATAATCGTATCCGGGGTTATCCGGTTTATCATATTTCCAATAACAGCCTGCATAAAATGCATAATTGGTACCTACGTTTTTTCCGAATCCCGGCATATTTGCACCGTTATCAGCAAATGAATAAATTCCGTCACGGCTATTGCTCGAATTCCAAATCATAGTCTCGTCAAGCTTGCCTACGAAATTTTCTCCAACGGTTGCCTCCACATCTGCCAGATCGGTAAGCGGAAGGGTCCAGGATTTTATTGTTTCAGGATAAGAATACGGATAACTACCCAACTTTTTCTTGTTACAGGCAAAAACAAAAGTTCTTTCCAATGATGTAGCATCATAAGTTGAGAATCCAAGATGAATCCATTTACCCACCACAAGTTCCTTGGCAGCTTTATATCGATATTCATTTCCATTTACTCTAAGGACCACCTCTGTATTTTCTTCTTTACCCAGCCGAAGAGAGATTCCCGTATATTCATCTTTTTCTTTTTTGAAGAGGAAAGCATTCTCCACCCAACGGTCAATATAAAGCCAGGTAAAAAATGAATAAGTACCAGATGAGTTCATGGCGGTAGTACCCACATTCATTTTCCCTGTACCATCCAATGCCAACATTCCTCCATCACGTCCTTCGTATGATTCTATGTAAGAAGCTCCGCCTACCAATTTGCCTTCATCAAACGGTAAGCTAACAGATGCCGATCCATCATCGTTTAAAGATGCTGCCAAAGCAACCAAATCATTGCATAGCAAATACTTGTCACGATCAGTACCGGTATCCGTGAAACGCGAAAACTCGGTATAAGCAGACATGATGCGATACTTAAACAGAGGATTATTTTTGACCTCTACCCGATGGGTATTCCCACTCATTATCCCATGATGACGGAACTTATAATCGACAATATTTTCACAAAGATCCTGATCAAACTTATAATAAACCAGCAAAGAAGAATAATCGGGATGGAACTTGTTAATTGTATTATCCCATAAAAGATATCCTTTCACTGTGGTGTCTTTTGTTAGATATTCCGTAACATCAAGTGATGTACTCCAAATGCGGAATTCGTCTATTTGGCCTTTGAAACCCTGCCCCATTCTAAATTCCGAATCGCTATCCGGAATCGGTAACGGAACATTTATGAGGGGAATTTCTACTTCCTCTCCATTCACATAGACTGCCAGTTTGCTTTCATCTACAAGAAGACTCAACTGCACCCAACTGTTTACCGATATTTTATCCGATTGGATATCAATACTTTTATCACCTATACGATAAGTGATTGTCCCTTCGTTTGCACCCAGGCAAGCTTCGAAAAGAGTTGCTGCTGCCCCTCGTTTGAATACGGATGCATTGGGCATCCACTCCGAAGGACATATCCAGAATTGTACGGTATATTTAGAAAGACCGTTTAATTCGTCTATTTTATTAAAATTTATATCACTGTTGCCATCAAAAGCTACTGCATAGTTTTTCACCTGTGCAACAGAAGCCAGATAAAAAACAGAAACCATAAGAAACACAAAAAGTCTGTTCATACTATTAAATTTATGATATTACAAAAGAAGGATATACCTCTTTTATAAAAGTATATCCTTCAAAAAAACACTTATCGATTAGTTATTCGTTACTTTTACTGATGTAGTGCCCACTCTTACAATATAAAATCCTTTACCATTTAAAGGAAGAGTTTCCTTATTAGAAGTAGCGACCTGAGAAGCGACCAATGCACCTGCAGCAGAATACAATTCAATCTTATCACCTGTTTTCAGATTAGAAACAGATAAAACGTTATCCAAAACCCTGCACTGAATCGTATTACCTTCAACTATCTCGTCATTAATTCCTGAACCACCTTCTTTAAAAGTCAGTTTCGTCTGTACATTTGCGGGCTGTCCTTTAGCATATGTACCATCTGACGGAGTCAAGAACTTAATTTCTTTAATCAGGATAGCCCCCTTATCCAATTTTGCACCATCCATCTTAATGGAAATAGCAAACGGATTACCTGTGGGAGTACCTATCTGGAAGTCATATTCTACTTTTTGCCAACCTTCATTCAATTCAAACATCTCTTCAGTGGCCATATCTTTTACCATCATATCGGAAGTGTTAAATGGACCACCATAAGAATTTTTCACCTCATTAGGTTCTACAGCTTTAACTTCTAACGCAGTAATAGGACTTCCAGTATCACTCAACTCATTTTCCATTGCTTTATAGGTAATGGAAAGACGGATAAATGGTGCTACAGCTCCTTCTTCTCCGGATGCAGTTGGGGTATTTTTAGGGTCTGAATAAAAAGCTAACTGAGGCCAGGGCACGTTAGTTCCTGTAGCTTTAGTACCTTTAGCAAGAATATCATCGCTACACCCAGAACCTTTGAAACATAAAACTTTTCCAATCCCCTCCTCTGTCAAATCCAGAATCTGCCATCCCGATTGAAAATTTTTAAAGGCATCTGTATCTTTGCCTGTCCAAAAGGCACCACCTGTAGCATTTACATATCCATTTTCGGAGGCTCTTGCGTCGGTAACATTTCCAGGTCCCCAACCTGTACTACAATTATCTATCGTAAACGGTCCTTCGGGCAGGTTGGCAAACTTATAACGCGAAGGAGTAATGTCAGACTGTGCCATAGCACCAGCAGCCACTATTAACATAGCTGCCGAGAAAAGTAATTTTTTTCTCATAATAATAAAATTAAAGTTGTTAATTAATAAAATCAAGTGTTACTGCCTTTTAGTCTTTGTCATATTGAATGAACACTTCCGGCGATAACAGACTGTGTTTCTGCCTGCAAACGTATCACATTGTAAGCTAACGGATGTTCAATAGTAAATTATTATTTCTACAAAATAGCTAAATTGCGTACTTTGAAAAGGAACTTATATAAAAAGAGAAAGATTATTTGATAAAAACAAACATTGTATTAATGGGATAGTACTCAATACTCAGGAAAAAGCAGATTATAAAACATCCTTCGCTGATAAATAAAGTATTAATTCTATCAACGAAAGTATATTTGAATTATTGAAAGCAGGGTAATTGTATACTGGTATAACATACCGCATTCACTCATCTATAACAGACTAAAAACAAAAACGAACTCTCAATATAAAGATGAGGATGTGTCCAAAAGCCCAATTAATATTCATCTGCATTTAGTAAAATTACAGATAGCTTTATCTAACTTTTGGCACAATCTCATATCATAAAAACAATGTATCGCGCTATACAAACATTCAACGAACACGATGTTTTTCTCTATACTGGGTAGGAGTCTCCCCTGTATATCTCTTAAACATCGTACTGAAATACCGGGAGGAAGAGAATCCTGTTTTTTCGGCTATTTCTGTGAAATTGAGCTCCGTATTTATCATAAGATATATAATTCTTTCCAACCGGACTTTATTGATATAATCATTTCCTCCCATGTCAGTCAGTTTCTTTAATTTATTGTAAAGCGTGGCACGGCTCAAACCCAATTTTTTACTAAGCAAATTCAAATCTAATTCCTGATTACTCATATGCTCAATAATTACTTCATTTACACTAAAAAGAAATCTCTCATCTGCCTGGCTGATGGTCACTTCTTCGGGAGCGGGCAACAGCCCGACATTCAGATAACGTGCTTTTGTCAGTTCTCTATTCCGCAAACGGTTACGGATCAATTCCAATAACATGCCTTCTTCGAAAGGTTTACCCAAGTATCCATCCGCACCCATTTTATACCCATGCAACCGGCTCGCATCATCACCACGAGCCGTCAGCAAGATCACCGGAATATGGCTGATATCAATATCTTCCTTAATCCGCCGGCAAAGATCGTATCCATCCATCTGTGGCATCATGATGTCACTGACAATAATATCCGGCTGATATTTTTTTATCATTTCCAATGCACCTACCCCATTGGCAGCAGTCAGTATCCGACGGAATTTCCCACTTAATGCCTCTTTCAAAAAATCAATCAGATCCTGATTGTCATCCACCAGTAGTAATACATACTGATCAGTCTTAAACCGATCTTCATCCACCTTTTTCTCATCCACCCCACCAGACGCATCAGATGCCAAATCATTTAAATAAGCTTTAGGCCGGCTAATCACCTCTTCCGATACAGGCTGAAGCGGAAGATCAAAAAAGAAAGTAGCTCCGGACTCTTCATTGTCCTCAGCCCCAATCTGACCTCCATGCAATTCTACCAAAATACGAGAGTAAGACAAACCAATACCCGTGCCCGTATGCTCGCCTCTTCCTTGATAAAACCGGGTAAAAAGCTTTTGCGGATCCACTTGCTTCAAACCACATCCCCGGTCTACAACGGAGATACGTACAAACTGGGCAGATAAAAATTCTGTCCGAATTATGATTTCTGAATTCTCCGGACTGTGCTTTAAAGCATTTATTAATAAATTGGTTAGAACAATCTCACATTTATCTTTATCAAAACAAACCTCTGCCACCCGTTCATCAAACTGACAACGAATATCCACTTTTTCTGCTTCACCTTCGCTGATAAAGTCGGCTGCAATTTCCCTTACCCAATCATTTAACCGATAAGAACCCATTTGCAATTTAGTTTCCTCTACCTCCATCTTACGCAGGTCAAGCACCATGTCCAATAAGCTCTTCATACGCTTTGACTGCTTAAAGATACTTTTTAAAGCTACAAAATGGGCATCGGCAGGAGACAATGAGTGCAAAATGCGGTTCAACGGTGCGTATATCAATGTCAGCGGAGTACGTAACTCGTGGCTAATATTAATAAGGAAACGAACTTTTTCCTCGTATAGTTCTTTTTCATGCTCCTTCATGGCCCATTTCAACTTATTCTCCTTGCGGTGTAAAGTAAGCAAAAAGATCCAGACAAATACCCCTAATAGCACACACACGCAACAGAGGATAAACCACCAGGACTTATACCAGGGGGGCAAAACAGTTAATGCCAGGACTTGTTGTAACGGAGACCAACTTCCATCCTGCATACTACAAGAAGCCATAATCCGGTAAGTACCGGGAGGCAATGACCGGATAAGAATCTCCGGCTCATATGAATCAATGCACTGCTCATTGAGACCATCAATCTGATAACGATAAACTCTTTGGCGAAAAATATCTTTCTCACAAGCCATGATACGTATCGTAATAGCTTTACTATTCCAGGGAACGGATATACCTGCCGGTTCGTCGCTTAACTGCCCGTTTATGGAAACTCCATTGATAAGAACATTGGTAAGGCACATCCGGGAAGTGGCAGAACTTTCAATAGGCAAATTCTTATCAATATACAACAGTCCTCTGTTTCCTCCCATATAAACATTCCCTTGATTAGAAATCAATCTGGTTTTCCCTAAATATTCATTGGGAAGGACTCCGTCTGACTTTCCAAAAAGAACAAATTTCTCTTCGTTAGCTAACCATGCGAAAAGCATATTATCTGTTCCAATCCAAATTTTGCCATGTTGGTCACTCTGTATAGAATTCACACCGGTAAATAAAGAAGTAGGTATCTGCCGTACAGTTTGTTCTTTCATATTATAATAGGCTATTCCCTTATTGGTAGCAAGCCAGAATAACCCGTGCTCATCTCTGGAGACGCAATTTATAAAAGTATCTTTTTCTACGCTGTACAGGCTCTCCAACTGATTGGAACTACTATCATATGCATATATGCTACGCATATCGAACAGATAGGTAGTACGGTCATCATGGCAAACGGGAGTCAAAGTTCCTACAATTTCAACCCCTTGCTTTTCAGATGCAATTTCTATATTTCCGGTTTCAATATCGTAGCGGAAGATGTGATAGCCCAACAACAGGAGCGACTTGGGCGCATGCTGATAAATATTAACCGATTTTCCGGTATAGAAAAGCAATCTGTTTATCTCTTTGTCCTTTATTTCCAAAGGTCGGTACTGCCCGGTTAATTTATCGAAAACATACACCCCCTTTGAGAAAAGAGACAACAACAGCTTTGACGAAGAAAAACCGGTAATAGAAACCACTTTATCTCCTACAGTGTTGGGATAATGTGTAAATTCTTCCGTCACAGGATTCAACTTATTAATACCACCCCCATCTGTACCGATCCATATCTCATCGGAAGAAGTATCCTGATAAAGGCTCAACACCATATTGCTGCTTAAACCTTTATTATTACCGGCAATGACTTCTGTATAAGTTTTCATTGAAACTTCTCTCACACTGATAAGCCCACAACGGACACTACCGGCCCATATATTGTTATTCTTGTCATTATAAAGGCTCACGATAGAGTTGCAAGGTAAGGAACTACTTTCTCCGGAGACATGTTTCAGTACGAAAATCTCCTTGGTTTCGGGGTTCAATACATTAATTCCACCTCCGTCTGTCCCAATCCAGATCAATGAATCCTTTTCGGCCATGCAAAGCACTATATTATTACTCAACTTTGAGTTTTGAACAGTATAAGATGCCAACAAAATACCATCCGGTGCAAGACACCGGATACCACCATTGTAAGGTGCCAACCAAATTCTACCTTTAGAATCTGTCAGGACTTCTTTAATATCGTTGCCAAAATCAAAAGGCGGAGCAGTAATTTCCCCGGTCTTCATATTCAATAATAAGATACCTTGCCAACGACTACAACACAATAAAGTATTAGCATCCCAGAAGTTAATATACGAAATAGAAAACAATCCTCTGGAGCTAAAGTCATAAAGTAGTGTTATCGCATCATCTTTATAACTATATTGATAAACCTTATTTCTTCCCCCAAAAGAATACCTTCATTTGTCCAACAAACAGCATTCGCCATAACGACATTTCCATGCTGATCCTTAGGAAGATAAAAATCATCACTTTGGCGTCTATACCGCACTACTCCTTTTTCAGTTAATACCCAAACGGTATGCAGACTATCTTCCGTAATATGAATAATATTATTGTGCGGCAATGAATAAGAATCTTCCGGAGAATGAACATACTTTTTCATTTCGTATCCGTCAAATCTACCTAAACCGGTGTTTGTTCCAACCCATACAAAACCATCTTTTTCTGCATAAACACAATTAACCGTAGAAGATAGTCCATCTTGCAAAAAGATTTGCTCAAAATAATAATTACCAGCTTTTACAGAATCAACTCGATAACACAAAAAAAGCAGGAATAGAAAAAAAAAGAAATGATTGAACTTTCTCATATATAGCCCGATTTTATAAAAGCCCCCCTTATCGATTGCACATTTTACAGAAAAGAAGTCTGCCACCATCAAGTTGCTCTTAAGTATAACATAGTAAATTAGAATTAACAACAAAGATACTATATTACATTCAAAAAAAACTTTTATTCCTAAAATATATAAGTCCGATTTTATAAAAAACTTAGTACGAACAGGAAGCTATTTAAACTCCCCTTTGAAGGATATTGCTCTCCCCCTCTTATATCATTTTGTCAAAATGACATTCCTAAGCTCGTAGAATTGCCTCGTTGGGGATAAATCAGACCCGAATATAAAAATCTTCTTCTTTTTGAAGCAGTAACTTCATTACCGTTTACCTTATCTTTTATTTCACAGCACGAAGTTCATTTTTTAGGTATTTGTATTGCATTTTATTTAAATACAGCACACATTTAAATACATCTTGCTATACATGGTTTGGTTAAAAATCAGATGCAACCAGCGAAAAAGAGCCTCTTTTGAGGGCAAATAAACTTTTCCCGTAGAGCATCGGGGTGATCTCCGTAGAGTTTCGAGTCGTTCCTCGTAGAGCTTCGGGTCGTTCCTCGTAGAGCTTCGGGTCGTTCCTCGTAGAGGAAAAAACTTATCCCGATATCATAAGAGAGATATGACACCGGGATAAGTAGAATATATATTCAAATAGAATCAAAATATACGAAACAAGATGCATGTTTTTGCATTCTTTTGCATGATTAATTTTCTTATTGCATCTATTTTCGTTATTCACCTATCAGGAGAATAGATAGATTCCGAGCAAAATAATAGTATATCTAAAGTTTATACAGCTTTATGTAATCTTCCTTTTCAGAGATTATTTCGATTCATCAATCGTACAGATACTTACGCGATTCCAGTCCGGTTCTGAGAACATATCACCAATCCCCTGACCTTCGGCCGTAATTCGTGCAGCATCAATCTTATACTTTTTCACCAGAATAGTCTTAATAGCTTCGGCACGTGCTTTTGCCAGTTTCTCATTGAATGCCAGATTTCCTTCAGGAGAAGCATATCCTTTGATAACGACAGTTGTATTCACATGCTTATTCATATAAGAAGCTACTCGTTCTACATTGGGTAACTGCGATGCATCAACGACTGATTTTCCCTGTCGGAAAGTAATGATAGATTCAGGAATCCGACTGGTCTTTACAACCGTTTCAACAGGAACAACCTTATTGCGACATTCATTCAGCTCACTTTGTAACTCGTTGACTTGCTGGTTGGCATTGATTAACTGATTATTCTTGTTGCCTACCTGTGAACGAAGATCATTAATAGCAGAATTCAGATCGGCTATCTCAGCAGGATCATAAGGTTTGACTTTCGTAAAATGATGTGTCCCGTTACTTGTCATAAAATGGTAAGTGATTCCGGCCGTCAGTTCAAAAGCAGCGTTATTTACGTTAAAGCGGCTCTTTGCTGTATTAAAATCGCCTTCCATATCATATACAATAGCTGGTCTTACTCCTAATGTCCATGCCTTAGCCTCTCCTAAATTGAAGTTTAAATTCATGCCGAAACGAGTAGACCAGGAATTCTGATCTCCAGGGCCATTCATATAGTAATGTAACCAGCCCATACCAGCCAAAGCTTCAATCTCAAATAGACGGGGAGTTCCCTGGTATCCTCCAAACAAATTCATCAAATTGACTTTACCTAACAAGCTGACATCAGAAGCATCAAATGCCGTCTTACTTTGAGTGGTGTTCACATATCCCATACCCTGAATACCCAAACCAAAAACAGGGGTAAGTTGCTTAGTTATTCCAAATCCGAAAGCCGGACGAGCATCTTTAAAGAATGAACTATGAGTCAGAGGGGTCACAGCACCAGCATTAATTCCTATAGACCAGTTATCACCAAATTTAGTTCCCTGAAGAGCAGTCTCACCTGTTTGAGCATTTGCAGTAAATGCTCCCAGTGCAAAAGCAGATACAATAATAAATTTTTTCATAATTAAAATGCGTTAAGTTGGTTATAAAATAAACATATCATACATTTCATGTTGAAAGTTTATTTATGAAAGTAAAGTCCATATATTTATAATTCATGTATCCCAAACATTATCAAGCAGATACATTGTTTCAAATTAAGAGACTAAACTTTCTATTTAATTCAATATTTAAAACAATATTCAATATCGTTTTCATATTAAAGAACATAATATATTTAATTTTAGTTCGGGGTATTAAAATGAAATTAACAACTATTTTGTTTTAAGAAGATACAGAATCAACCTTCTGTACTGCAAGAATACTTATTTCTACTTGTATTTAATCATGGTTTGTGATGAATCAACTATCTATCAAACACTAGTTAAAGTTATAGTTCTTTAATAAATTATCGGTTAAAACAAAACACATTATTAACACTCGATATTAACAATTACTTTTGTTATGCAAGAACACAATAAAAGGTGTACACTCTTGAATCCAATGAAACAGCGCCTTTATTTCATCTGGCAATCAACGATTTAGACTAACCACAACATTCAAATATCACTTTATATCTTATTTATATAAAAATCCATACTTACTTTTTTAGCAACTAAGTTACTTCTCTAATTATTTTCAACGATAATCTAATAACGATACATTGAAACAAAATTTTAGAAAAAATAAAAAAGCTCCCAACATATGGAAGCCTTTTTATTAAAGATGGAACTCAATAGCAATATCAAGATTAAATACAAACTGTTTCTCATAAGTATATCCTATCAAATAAATTCACTTTTTACATTAAACCAAGGGGTGATGACTCAAACAAAACATTTATTCCTGAAGGAGAATCTATAGGATATTCTATATAAACCCATCTTAAAGGGAAAACATAGAAATCATCATCAAAAGTCACACAGGAATCTATTATAACAGAGAGATGATGTTTACCAACTCCAATACGATAATCCGGAGGGAAAACATAGAAACTATCTATTACATCATTCTTATAAAACAAAGAATCGTCTATATAAACTTCAATTCCAAATGGTACTATTTCTCCGGTTTCAGAACAACCATTGCATTGATTCGATATCGTCATATACAAATTATTATAACCACTCCGGTAAAACCAGTATACTCTATTTCCTATAAAAATAAGAGCACATACTATTAATACTAAAAATAGTATTTTCCTTTTCATCTCTTTATAGTTCTTTATTCATATTATTTATAATCTATCCCCAGACACACTTTATCCCTCTTTTATATTTCTCACAGAATAAAAACAGACACCATTACTCAATAATTTACCGGACGCTTTATCAATAACTTGTCATTATCATAACAACGCTTATTCTCAAAAATAAGGCTGTCCGACTTTACAAATATAAGCTGACCCAAAATACGGCGTTCATTTTCCAACTTTCCACTCCTATGGATAGCCTCCCATTGTTTATCACGGGAAAGAGTACGGTAAGTAGGCTTGTCTACATAAATGTGAGGATTCCCATAAACTGAAAAATAAATAGTATCGGGTAAAGGAGTTCCCAACCGTCTTCCATAATATGAAACACCTCGTTCTACATCATCCCACCCACATGGTCCGGCAAAAATATTATCTACATTCTCTCTACCCAAATCATAGTAAATACCCATTAATGTGTCATACTTGTCACGCAAAGCCATGTAGTCAAACCAAACTCCGAATATCTTTATATTATCAGTTTCATAAAAGCGAATCCAAGGCAAATAATAACGGAAATAGATCTGATCTACGCCGCGAAGTTCATACGCACAAGCCTGACGCACATGGAAACGGATATCACGCAAGCTATCTTTCAATATCAAAGTATCACACAAAGGCTTGTAATACCAAATAGCTCTTTCGGTGCTAATTATCTGAGAGATTGAATCACAATGGATATCAGACGGTAGTAAAAGAAACATAGGCATCGTACATTTATACAATCCAAGCAGTATAAATATCGTAGCAAACAGCCATTTGATAAATCTTTTTTTAGTGAACTTCTTCATAAACTATACTATTTTCGTTTATACACTGAATAGTACAGTAATACTATCACATTTTACATCATTATACTCCATAAAATTATCCGTACAATACGAATATGGAATATTATAATAATATATTGCAAAGCGAATCCATCGTCGTAAAACGACATAAGATCGAATCGTACCAACACTTACCATTACAAATCAATAAGGATAGAAAAGATTTCATACGAAAGCGCCTGTTCATTAAATCTAATCTCATCCAAATAATAAGCATCGATCGAAGTCAATAAGTCAATATTCTTATAGATGGCAAATTCAACTATTATTTGATCACATTCTTTTTTTAATATATCATCAAACTTTATTCTTTTATCAAAAATAGAGAAACTTTTAAGGGAGATATCTTTAACGTATTTCTTTGAATAAAAAAACGTTCCAGGAATTGAAATATAAAGTTTTCCTTTTGGAGGAATAGGACTAAAATGATATATTATCTGTCCTTTCCTTACGAACCTTTTTTCTCCTATTACGGTAAGATCAACATACTCTACTGATAAGTATGGCAAAAGCGGTAAAAAAGAAATTTTACACTGTTTTGTTTTTTCATCATATCTATGCAAATATTTAGTATCATACAAATTTTCTTTCGACAAAATTGAAATTTCGTTCAAATAACTATCAAAGAGATACAAACTATCATCAGATTTATTAATGAATTCAAAGATCATACAATCATTTGATTTATTAACTAAACGTAAGCACAAACGATCCGTGGATACAGACTCATAATTATTGGGGTTTAGTTCTTTTATTTGTGCACTCAAATGAACCAAAAAAACAAACAAAAATAGTGCAGCAATACAAATCTTATTCATATTAATATACCCCCCGTTTTACATTTCTATTGTGAGTTTCATCATATGGCCGTGGAGCTAAATTCAGTATCCTCCTAACCCTATTGTGATAATTTATCACATTGTTTTGAGCTTTACCTTGGTAAATAACATGACCTATCTCATGAAATGTGACATCATTTACACCTTGAGATATTGTTTCTTTTATAAATCGTGGTCCATTATCAGGGATTATAGGTGTTACATAATACGCCGGAGTAACAGCATATACAGTAGCCTGTGTGTTAATAGAGGGGTTGATAAGAATTGTATTCTGTTTCAATGTAGAATTTTCACTTGCCAATACAGCAACTGCTCCACCACCTTTAGAAGCATCTAATGTTATCGTATTTCCAGCAGTATCCATGATTTCAGCATTTTCTCCATATACAATATTTGTTACTACACTTTCATTCATGACTTTATTGAGTCCCTTTAACACCGTTTTCTGATCTTTTGTCATGCCTTTAGTAGAACCACTAAATGTTAACATTCCCGTATCTGAATAACTAAATCCTATTGAATAGTCTCCAAATACAGAAGATAAAGTACTATTCAATTTCCCTCGATATTCTTGAGTTACACTTATACTATCCCCATTCACATCTCCATACCTCATCGGATTATCCGCACAATACGAATACGGATTCTTATCATAGTATTTTTCACACAGCGGGTCCATCGTCGTAAAACGGCATAGGATCGGATCGTACCAACGCTTGCCGTTATCATACCAATAAAGCCCGTGCATCTTTTCAAGTTCTTTACCTGCATGGAGGAAATTATCTTCTTCCATAGGTATCTCTGAAAAAGGAATACCATAAGGATAGTAATCAGCATATTGAATGACACCACGGGTTTCACTCAGAATAACACGATTATTGCCAATATGATCTTGAATATAATAACAATATTCACCATTATCTGTAGAGGGATTATAGTTGATATAACCACCATCAACACGAATTTTCATCAGGAATATTATTCTCATAAATCAGATTATTGCAGTACGGGTCCAATTGCCTCATAAAGCATTTCATAACAAAACGCTTTTCTTATCGTTCCATCTTTTCTGAAAAAGAATATATAGCTAAAAGTATTTCCCATACCTAAAGAAATAGCCGAATCAAAATCAATACTTCTTTTGATATAACGACTACAAATAACCAAATCCACTCTCAATATACTTCCTTGCATTTTTGAAAAATAAATAATTGCTTTTGCTTTTACAGGCTTAGCAAATAATTTGTCGAGTGTTTTGCTATAAAAATCACTATACCCCTTTTCTACAGACTTTTTATCATCTAAATCTTGTAACTCCTTTTTTAAATCAGGAAAAGAGTCCAGTTCACTAACAACATAAAAACCTAAATCAATAATATGATTCGAAACACAGACTAAACACTTTTCCGGCATTGCCTTTTTTATATAATTGTATGCATTTTCATACACTATGGCAGATATACGACATGAGTCTTGACAATGTATATCCAATATACAAGATAAAAGTACAGAAATAGCAATAATTATTTTTTTCATAATCCTGTTTTTATATATTTATAATTTAAAGGAAAAGGCATAATTCCATTTTTGAGATTAGATTGAGAACGAACATCAAAAGGAATAAAAACAGCAGGAGGAATAAAAGTAGCAGTATAATCAAGCCGCTGACCATAATTTCCTCCATTAGCATCCCTATACCTCATCGGATTGGGAAATCTTTGATCCAATTGCCTCATAAAGTATTTCATAAAAAAAAAAATTTCTGATCATTCTATCCCGTCTGAAAAAAGAATATATAACTAAAAATATTTCCCAGACCTAAAGAGATAACCGAATTCCAGGTAAATTTTCTAAATTCAGTTATCGTCATCCGATTCCATTTCTCTATTGTTATAATCAATACGAGGATATATTTCATAAAACTCCTGGTCATCACTCCATAAAAAGAATATTTGAAAAGGATCGTTTTTGTACACTTCAATGGTATCCTGAGGATATACAACCTCATTCTTTTTTAACTCATTCCGTGGCATGTTAAACCACCGTTCATAATCCGAAACAACTGGAACATAAATAATACGCGCCTGACGTAAGTATTCATATATATATTCCTTTGTGTTAGTACCCGGACGAGAAAAACGACAGAGAAAATCCCTAAAAACAGAAGTACGTTTATATGAACTACGATACTCAATACCACCCCACAACATTGGTTCTTCACCATCAGGAAAAGGTACGATATTATAATAATCTGTAAACAAAGGAATAACATCCTCTCCATTTATCATAAAGAAACGACCTATAACTCCATAATTATAATCTTTGTAATAATATTTTTCATACTTCCAATAATAGCCCTTGGTATTAGTTCCGAACAATAATTTTTTGTCTGTATGATTCTGAACAAAGAATGCAAAACTTATCAAATAAGGAACAGTATCTTTATCTGCAACGCCTTTATAAGGGTTGTGACGATTTAAACTTCGCGTAACGGAAGCAAATTCCAATTTTATTGAAATACCTCCATGTTGGGCAAAAGCATTAATACCGGTAAACCAAACAAGAACCGGAAAAAGGAGATAGCACTTATTATTACTAAGTTTAATACCCTTGACTTTTTTTATAAAATTCATTATATCTTCCATATATTTCTTTTTTTTGATCTTGAGGTAATTTTCGGTAAGATGGGTGTTTCATTTGAGCTTGATAACATCGCCAATGATCTTTGTCTCCTTTCCAACCTTTTATACCATGTCCGTAATATTCGTGTATACCTAACTGATTCCATATACTTTCGACTGTGTATAGATCTGTTACATATGACCTTACTGACACAGTTACCTTTATCTCTTCACCAACATCAATTTCTGTATATTTAGCTTGACGACGATCTGGATAAGGATCATTATATCCTTTTCCATAAGTATCATTACCCCTAGTTACAGGTTTCTCCAATACTGAAATCTCCCCATTATAAAGCCGAGACATATCTAAATTAGGATCTGAAGATTTTTTTAAAACATCCGTATAAATATGGGATTCAGCCGCAACCGTAAGAGAAACAGATCTCACAAATGTGGTATTTTTATCCGCTTGAATGGCTTTTGAGTTTATTATATTATCCTTTGAATACTTATCGACAGTCTTAGAATCTGTAATATAAATATTACCAGAAAAACCATTTTCGTCTACACCCAGAAAATTTCCATCAATATCATAATACGGAGAAGCAAGTTCACCGGTTGGATCTCCATACTTCATAGGATTCTCAGCACAGTATGAATATGGATTTTTATCATAAAATTGCTCGCAAAGCGGGTCCATCGTCGTAAAACGGCATAAAATCGGATCGTACCAACGCTTGCCATTATCATACCAATAAAGCCCATGCATCTTTTCAAGTTCTTTACCGGCATGGAGGAAATTATCTTCTTCCATAGGTATCTCTGAAAAAGGAATACCATAAGGATAGTAATCAGCATATTGAATGACACCACGGGCAGCACTCAGAACGACACGATTATTACCCATCCGGTCTTTGATATAATAGCAGTACTCACCACCGCCGGTGGAAGCATTATAGTTGATATAACCGCCATCAATACGAATTTTCTTTAATACCCCATCTTCATAAATAAAATTACCACAATAATCCGTATGATGCTGAACCAGTAGAGAGCCAGAACCGGTAAGAGAAGGTGCACCAATCGGAACTAAGATTTGATTGGAAACCGTTTTATAATCGGCACGATGTTTCACACCGTCAGCATCATAAGTGAAGCGAATGTCACTACCATTCTCAAAGGTAATGCGATTGGGCAGATTAAGAATATTGTAATCAATCTCCGTAATACCGCGATTTAGTTCTTTAGAAAGATTCCCATTGGCATCATAAAAAAAAGTAGGAGTACCATCAGGATATTTCGTAACAAACTGAATAGGTAAAGAAGACACATCATCATCCCCGTCTTCATGAATGGATTCCAAACGATTGGATGAAGATTCCAAATAAGCGTAATCTTCACTATTATTCTTATAATATCTCAATAAGCGAAGATAGGGAGATGAACCGCCCTCTTCTTTTAATTGATTGGTTGCACTGAAACCACTACCATCAAATGTTACAGAAGTCGCACCGACTAATTCATCTTGTTCACCATAACTATAATGTTGATGAATGGTTTCAGATTCTTTTAATGCATGACTGACAGGATCTATATAACTTGTAGAGTAACTCACTCCACTAGGATTACCATTGTAAGGCTCATGTAAAATTCTGCCTAACCATTTACCATAATGCACAGACTCACGATAATAAATAGAAGAAATACCTGTTTGCCAGCTACGAATATTATATGAATAATTGATATCGGACAGATTATAAAAAAGCCCGGAAGAAATTAAACGCCCCAAATTATCATAACTGTAATGACCGATATATACTGTGGAACGATCGTTCAAAGAATGGGTAGCATTAATTAAACGCCCTCTATGATCATATTCATAAGAATAACGTTCGGTTAATAATGATATCTGACTACTGGAATGTTCATGCAAAATCTCAAGAGGTTCTCCTGAGAAATCATAAGAAGTATAAAAATGATCATAACCACCAATCAGATTGTTGCCACGTTGTTGAATCAAATGACCTTTAATATCATAATAATAAGCAGTGTAAAGTAATGTAGTGATACTATTATCGAAAGTTTTGACAGCACTTCCTGTATGAGCTCCAGTCAAAATGGGATAATGAGTAGAAAGGAAACCGCTTCTAACTTGATAATCGAGTATGGAACCAAAGCTCGTCAACGCCTTAAAACCATAATCGTCGTAATAGTCTGCTTTCAATACAGTTAGATTGGTAGTAGGCAAAGTTTCGTTACTATATCCCCAACAATTGGCTTGAGAAACTCCGACAAAATATTCGCGAACAAGGATATTACAATATTCATCTTGTAACTGTGAATGGTTCTTATTTTGTAAAATAACCGTACCCGACAATACAGGGCGGGAATAAATATCGTACTTGGTAAAGCTCCACTCGGCATGAGGACGTTGATTGGGAGTCTGTACAAGAATCAAACGGTCAGCACGATCATAAACATAATAGATGGGAGCAATACCTGGCAGTTTTTTAGTCAGACAATTTCCGCGCTTATCATATGTGTAAACAAAAGCTAAATTATATAAATCGCTACCCGGGGTAACTTCATAAAAACCGTCTGCCTTGAGCTGAAGACGGGGAGGAAGTACATAGCGCAAATGTCCGAGGTTATCATAAACATAATCTACATTTTTATATCGGATACGTTTGCCTTCTGTATCGGTAAATTCATAAACGGTAATGCCGTCTTCGTCCTTAGTTACATTTACATACAAGGTCCCAATCGGATAATTGCCGCTCTTCTTCAGTTTACCACCTTCTACCGTATAATAAGGGACAGACAAAATACCGGTCGTAGTATTAGTAAGATAGTCAAGACGAACCGACTTATCGTTGACATGCCAAGAAGCCCCCGGACCAGTTTTCTTCAAAATACGCTTCAAAGGTGAAGAGTCATAAGCAATCTGCGTATAAGCATAGGCATCCCCATCATAAAAAGAGACGGATTGAGACTTCACGTAGGAAGGATCCCTATAAGCAGCAGTTAAGCCATCCGATATCGGAACAGGAAGCCATTCTTTGGAAACTCGTCCGATAGAATCATATTCAATCATGGTGACAAGATCTGTTGACTGAGGAGTAATCCCTTCATATATGGTTTGTATCGGACGCCCCAGCCCATCAAAATAATTCGTAACAGCCGGAACATATTCTGGAGAAATAGTAGTGGCATCCGCCACTGTCACACGAGGAGTAAAAGTCCGGATATAATTCTGCATATGTGACTGAGCATTGGTTATAAGTAATACAAAGCCAATGAACAAAATAAATATTAAATAGCGTTTCATAGATTACTCTTTTATTATTTTCTCGACATATGTTTTATTAGCTACAATCAGCCGAAGAAGATAATTACCTTTTGGATAAAAACTCATCGGAAACACTTCAATATGTACTCCAAAATCTTGCATATTCCAAGCTCTCTGTTCCAGTAAACACCCGCTTAAATTAAACAGGCAGATGGAGACAGGAGCCTTTCCCGACATATAATACTCCAATTTCAATCCATCCTCTACCGGATTCGGATAGAAATTATAATAAACAGACAGTTCAGTCGACATTTTGTTCTCATCTTCTTTCAGCGGAAAATTTTGATTGTTTACAATGAGGCTCTGTTCCTTCAAATTCATCTGTAACTGCCGGTTTAGTGTATCACGGTCTAAGTAAGAATGTTCTTCGGGCGGGTAATAAAAGGCCGTAGTATAGTAAGCAATAGGAACTCCGGATCGGATAGTTTCGCATTGAACCGTTTCAAATACCGGATAACGGTATCCTTCAGCATACCACCGATAATTCCTAACTCTAAGTACAACCGTATCATTCTGAAGATGCGAAAGTATACGTTCTCTATTCAACACAGCTGAATCGGCATGTATCCGTAAAAGAATAGAATCACTATTCGATACTTGTTTATAGATTTCTTTCCGGAAACAAATACGCATCACATTCTTCAAGGTATCATTATCAGGTAATAACATTGTACCCCAGGCATCTGCTATGACTTCACTTTTTCCCTGCGAAACAAATGCAAGTTTATCACTATATTTACCCTCACCATAAAAGACATTCTTTATGGAATCAAGATACTGAAAAGGATACCTAAATTCCAGTCCCGGAAGTATAGCTTTAAAAGAAGTAGTCCGATTCCGATAAGCCGCCAAGAATAAGGAATCGCCCGTATTCAAGATATAATTATAGACCGTCTGATGTTCCATTCCTGAAACAAACCGATCATCACCTTTGTAACACACTCGATAGGGAACCTTTGAATTCTGTAACTTACTAAAATTCCAAAATACATCAGAACCGCTACGACCTGGGTTTATATAAGCTACTTCTTGCTTTATGATAGTATCATTGGCACGTATGCAAACATACTCTTTCAGCAAAGGATATTGTGCATAACAAAAACATATATTTCCGATAATAATCAGAAAAAATAGAAAACATTTTTTATTGTTTATATCCATATTGATACTGCGTTAATACATTTCCCGAATGATCTTTTATTTTCTTTAGTCGGTTGCATTCATCATATTCGTAAGAAACAGAAGTTTCGTCCGGACTTACACACTGCTTGAGTCCTATCAGATTATCATAAACATAAAGAGTAACCCTGGCACCAGGTAAAGCCGCCGGAAGTTTCTTTAGTTGCTTGATATAATCATCTGTTAAATCACCATCGCAAATCATTTCAATATCAGGAAACACCTTTTCAACCTCATTCCTTGTGGCATTCTCAATCGTTGCTACCAATGAACTATAATTATAGCTCCAGATATATACTTTATGTACTCCTTTCCAATCAATCGTTTCTGACGGAAGTACCACTTCTATTCTGTTATAATAAGAGATTTGAAGTTCAGGACTTACCGAATAGTGCACATCCCGACTCTCTCCGGTTGTAGTATTGAAAGCTGTAAAATTGGATAACGGACTATCTATTTCCAAAGAATAAACTGCTGCCGGAAAAGCCATATCATTGTATAGAGTCAGCTGGCTACTAATAACTTTTTCGACACCATCTTCTTTCACATATCTTGTTTCTTCAACCGGCTTGTTCACAATATGGCGGCTGTTCATATCTACATAGACTCCTTTATTCAAATCTCCGGAATAAAGAGAACGAGTAATTATCTCTTTGCTGTTTGCCGTTTTCTCTATTATCTGATTTACACAATAATTCTTATCACTGTATGCATAAGATAAAGAAGTTGTTACAGCTACATCATCAAAATAAGATGTTTGAGTCTTCACTGTAAGTCTGGGATGATAAGGGAAAACCGTATAACAATACATTATGCCATCATTATACTTCATAGCCCGTTGATTAGGACGCAATTCATCTGGTATTGATTCATATTGATATAATGTATTCTGCACTAATATCCCATCATCAAGTAGTTCACTTCTCAATAACAGCCCGTTCTTTCCATATTCATCACGAGTATACAAAACACCTTCAGGAATCTCTCTATTACTATAAAAATGATCGACTGTTGAAGATGTTTTACCACCATCTATAATGGTTTCAGTCACTTTCGTGTATCCTACACAATTTCCAAATGTATTACCCTGAAGCTGGGTTGCGCTTCGGGAAGTGTAAACAACCCGGGGAGCTTCTCCTGCAGTTGATAATCTGTAAGCATATACCGGCCCTACTAAAAGCACTCCACTACTCTTCTCGCCATCATTATAACTAAAAATACGTTCCTGAGCATCTGTTTTTATTTTAGCTATGCGAACACCACCACCTTTTTTCTCCAACCCCATCTGTAAATAACTCATATAAGTATTTGGCTCAAAAGTAAACTCAGCATATCCTCCTGTGGGATAAACCATTTTATTCAGCATACCCGTGGTGAGATATTCCGGATTACATCTGAAATTTCTACCAGAAACAGCTATACGCCCCCCTCTGGGTGGGTATTCCCAATCGAAATAACGGAACTGACCATCAAATACTATCTCCGGGTATAAGTTTTGATTAGGAAATGGAGAACTACTACCGTTGTAATATCCCCACACATCAAAACACAGAGATGTCTGGAGAGGTAAGGTGTACCTATTATCATAATAAAAACGATAAGGAGGTAAAGAGGCTTTTTCATAAGTTTCAGAAAGTGAATCCAACTGTAGTCGTCTTGCCGAATACGAATAATAAAAGTCGTATTTTTTGACTTGCTTATTTCTGTTATTCCGAATCTCTATATTTGTCAAGCATACCGGTTTATCTTTAGCAACATATGGTAAACCATAATCAGTACGGGGAGCATGAGTGAAATTTATTTTATTACCATTCCAACTTATACTCTTCAGATAAGGCTCGGTATAAGCAAAACTTCCATGAACATCTATTACATTATTAAACGGAGATAATTCAGGTAATGCATATAGTCCACCACATTTTGAAGAAGGAATTTCACTCTGAGACAAACTTTTATTTACACTAGGACTATAAAGCGGCATATTACTTAACTGATCGGTATAAAGGGTTTGTGTACGATACACATTTCGTTCAATATTCTTCTTGACAACATATTCAAAAGAAACATAATTGCCATTAGCAAGCTCTATATCGGTCAAATACCACGTCACGATACAACTCTCTCCTGCCCGTTCTCCGGCATCATATATATGTGTTGTACCAGAATAAGAAGCTGATTTTTCAGTTTGTGTAAAATAAAATTTATCCCCAGTTGGAAGTACCACTATTATATTGATATCCACCCCATTATTACTGTCTTCAAAATAGATATTCAAATTGTCTTCCGGTTTTTCCAAAATAGCAGAATTAGCATTCTCTTTCATCACAAACCGCCCATTATATCCCATAAAGTTATAACTAAAAAGATCTGGATCACAATCTATTCGTAAACGGCGTTTGGCTACATAATCCAATTTCCCTGTACAATCAATATCAGACCTTCTATCATAATCAAAATATTCCGAGCAATCACCACTTTCATTATAACAATCCAGAACACTATAAGGAACAGGCTTCCGATAATCTTCACTACTTGCAACACGATAACGATTCCAATAACCATTCACGTTTAAATCGTCTATCCCTCGAACTTCACGACTTATAGTACCTCCAGCCATTAAAGTCCAACCCAGACCAACCCAGGATGCCTCCGCCTCAACTCTCACTCCTGCCGGATGATAGCTTAGTGAAATAGGAATCTGAAGACTTCCTAAATCAATAGTATATAAAGGAATAGAAATATCAGGGATTCCCGTATATTTAGATACGGGAATCTCACCATAAACATTGAATGAAGCCGCTACCGGAGAGACCGGAGTTTTCACTGTCGGCAAATTATTCTGGGCAACAAGCTGCCCCATACCAACATATAAGAAAAGAAAAATAATACTTTTCTTCGAAATAAGGTTAACAAAAAAATGTTTCATAGGTGTGTTCTATTCAAATCAATAGCAATCTCAGTACAGCGGCAACCCATATCGCCCATCTACCACCTTTTCCAATTCAGTACTTAACTGTTGTACGCGTTTGGGCTGCTCTTTTGCCAGATTATTCTTTTCACCGACATCCTTTTTCAGATCATACAATTGTGGTTCCATACTGTTACCCAATTCGATATTCACAGTCTTATTATAAGCAGGGCCTTGACCGGGACGAACATATTTCCAACGCCCGTCTGTAATAGAGAGGTTGTTTTGTGCATTCTGTAACACCAGATAGTCACGTCCTTTCTTCTCTTTTCCCATCCAGGCAGCTTTCATTGGACGACTGTCCGGTGCTGCACCTTCGGGAAGAGACTGATTCAGCATCTGGGCAAAGGTAGCAAACCAGTCAATCTGGCAAAGCAATGCGTCAGATACTCCCGGCTTAATCTGTCCCGGCCATCTCCAAATGCAAGGAACACGTGTTCCGGCTTCATAAATACTGTATTTGCCACCTCGATATTCACCACCTGGTTTATGATCGCCCAATAGTTCTACGGCCTGATCTTTATAACCGTCATCAACCACAGGCCCATTATCACTGGAAATAATGACCAATGTGTTCTTATCCAATCCCAACTCTTCAAGAGTATTCAGAATTTCACCCACACTCCAGTCAAATTCCAATAAACAATCGCCACGAGGCCCCATGCCACTCTTACCTACGAATTGTGCTCCGGGAACACGAGGTACATGAGCATCTTGTGTGGCAAAATAAAGGAAGAAGGGAGCATCTTTGTGCTTTTCAATAAAAGATACGGCTTTCCCGGTCAGTGTTTCGGCTATTTTATCATCTTTCCAAAGTGCCGACTTTCCACCTTTCATAAACCCGATACGGGAAATCCCGTTGACAATGCTCATATCATGCCCGTGCGAAGGGTGCATAACCAACAACTCTGGATTATTCTTACCGGTAGGTTCACCCGGGAAGTTCTTTTTGTAACTCACCTGGATAGGATCGGCAGGATCAATATTGATCACCTGATCGTTTTCTACAAATACACAAGGCACACGATCACCGGTGGCAGCCATAATAAACGAATAGTCAAAACCAATATCATTGGTACCCGGTTTCAAGGGTTTATTCCAATCCTGTTCGCCTCCCTTATCTCCCAGGCCAAGATGCCATTTACCTACCACTCCGGTTGCATAGCCGCTTTGCTTGAACATATCCGGCATAGTATAACGCTCCGGACGGATGATTGAAGCAGCGTCACCATCGGCAATACCTGTTCCGGCTTTACGCCAGGCATATTCGCCCGTAAGCATAGCATAACGGGAAGGGGTACTTGTAGCCGCTGCGCTATGTGCATTGGTGAAACGCACACCTTGGGCAGCAGCACGATCTACATTAGGAGTGTGGATCGTTTTTGCACCATTACAACTGAAATCACCGAAACCAATATCATCGGCATAAATAAAAACGACATTGGGACGCTGAGGTTCGTTATTTTGCGCAACAATCTGTTGAGCCAGACAAGGAGTTAAAACAAGAGGAAGTACAAAATATCTTTTTTCCATAATTAATTAATATTAGATTCCGAAACAAATATCGTCATTTACAAAGAGATTTACATCCTATATCAGTCAATACTTTTTGCGTGCAATGAAAAAAAAGACGTTTATGGACATATTGATAGACAAATTTGGAAACAGAAAAAGGTTGTTTTTGATAATCTTGGAAATGGATAAACAAATACTTATCTTTGGACGTTAGATAGTTAACCACTAAAACTATATAAGTTATGAAATTTTTTATAGACACAGCCAATCTGGAGCAGATACGCGAGGCATATGCACTCGGAGTGCTCGACGGAGTTACTACCAATCCTTCGCTCATGGCAAAGGAGGGAATCAAAGGTACCGAAAATCAACGTAAACATTATGTTGAAATATGCAACATTGTAGGCGGCGATGTAAGTGCAGAAGTGATAGCCACCGATTACGAAGGAATGATCCGCGAAGGTGAAGAACTTGCAGCACTCAATCCGCATATTGTAGTAAAAGTACCATGTATTGCCGAAGGTATTAAGGCTATTAAATATTTTACAGAAAAAGGTATCCGTACCAACTGTACACTGGTCTTCTCTACCGGACAGGCACTATTGGCTGCCAAAGCAGGAGCCACCTACGTATCTCCCTTTGTTGGTCGGCTGGATGATATTTGTGAAGATGGCGTAGGCTTAGTTGCCGAAATCGTACGAATGTACAGATTTTATAATTATAAAACTCAGGTACTGGCTGCCTCCATACGCAGTACAAAAAATATTATGGACTGTGTAGAGGCCGGTGCAGATGTAGCCACTTGTCCGCTAAGCGCCATCAAGGGGTTGCTTAACCATCCATTGACAGATTCCGGACTCAAAAAGTTTCTGGAGGACTATAAAAAGGTAAACGGATAAAAATCCGGGGCAAACAATTTCCTGAGTCTGCCGTTATACTTAATAAAAACAAGATATAACTATGGACTTAGGAAATTGGATGAATAAGATTCTCATCGGATGGGGAGTAGACCCAAAGATAGCTAACACTTTCGATGAGGCTATTATCGCTGTTTTAATGATTTGTATTGCTGTGGGGCTTGATTATCTCTGCCAAAGTATTTTTGTTGGCGGGATGAAGAAGTACACCAAGCACTCTCCCCATGTATGGAATACATTATTGATGAAACGCCGTGTATTCCATAATCTTATACATACCATTCCAGGCATATTGATATATGCACTGCTTCCGATGGCTTTCGTCAGAGGAAAAGAGTTACTGCTTATTTCGCAAAAGATATGTGCTATTTACATTATCATGTCTTTGTTGCTCGCTCTGAACGGAGTCCTGCTAATGATACTGGATGTATATACAGAGAAAGCGACAGCGAAAAATCGTCCGATGAAAGGCTTCATCCAGGTATTGCAGGTTCTTCTCTTCTTCGTTGGTGGTATTATCATGATTGCTATCCTCGTCAATAAATCTCCTGCCAGCCTGTTTGCCGGATTAGGTGCTTCGGCAGCCATTCTGATGTTGGTGTTTAAAGATACAATTCTTGGTTTTGTAGCAGGTATTCAGCTTTCTGCCAATGATATGGTACGTTTGGGCGACTGGATCACTCTCCCTTCAGGAAATGCCAATGGAGTGGTGCAGGAAATCACATTGAATACCGTAAAAATTCAGAATTTCGACAATACCATCTCTACAGTTCCTCCATACAGCTTGGTGAGTAACCCGTTCCAAAACTGGCGTGGAATGGTAGAATCGGGGGGACGGCGTGTTATGAAGAATATCACACTCGACCTCACTACCCTGAAGTTCTGTACCCCGGAAATGCTGGATAACTTTCGGAAAGAAATTCCTTTATTGGCCGACTACCAACCGGAAGAAGGAGTAATACCTACCAATTCACAGGTTTACCGTGTTTATATAGAACGTTATCTATGCAGTCTGCCTGTAGTCAATCAGGATCTGGACCTGATCATCAGCCAGAAAGAGGCAACCGAATATGGTGTACCTATCCAGGTATATTTCTTTTCCCGCAACAAGATATGGAAAGAATATGAACGAATCCAGTCTGATATCTTCGACCATCTGCTCGCAATGGTTCCGAAGTTTGAACTCAAAGTATATCAATATTCAGATTAAGAGGTCCGCTTATGGCTCTCTTTATACTGAGTAGGCGTCTCTCCTGTGTATTGCTTGAACGCTGTACTAAAATAACGTGAAGTGGAGAACCCCGTACGCTCTGCTATCTCTGTAAAGTTGAGGTCAGTAGTAGTAATAAGCTGTATTGCCCTTTCCAATCTGAACTTATTGATGTAATCATTGGCTCCCATATCCGTCAGAGCTTTCAGCTTATTGTACAATGTAGCACGACTCATATACATCTCTTTACAAAGAAATGCAATATCCAATACTGAACTATCCAAATTTTCTACAATAATCTTATTCAGTTTCAAAAGGAAAGTTTCATCTGCCTGACTGAAAGTACTTTCCTCCGGTGCCGGCAATAACCCTGCATTGAGATAGCGTACTTTAGTTTGCTCTCTGTTGCGCAAACGACTGCGAATCAGTTCCAACAACATTTCTTCCTCAAACGGTTTGGTCAGATAACCATCTGCCCCAATCTTGTATCCGTGCAACTGACTTTGTTCGTCATCACGTGCAGTGAGCAAAATAACCGGTATATGGCTGATGTCAATATTCTCTTTTATCTGTTTACAGAGTTCATATCCGTTCATACGTGGCATCATTACATCACTGACTACAATGTCGGGCTGGTACCTCCGAACGATTTCCAAAGCCTCTACACCATCTGCAGCTGTATATACTTGCTTGAAGTGTACTTTCATGGTATCTCTCAGGAAATCAATCAAATCCTGATTATCATCTACTACAAGCAATGAATAATCCTTCGTCTGAAAAGTATTTGTTTCTGTATTTTTTTCTTCGTTATCATCCGTTATCAATTCGTTCAGATAGGCTTTGGGCTGACAAATAATCTCCTCTGATACTACCTGAAGCGGAAGTTCAAAGAAAAAAGTGGCACCAGCTGTATCATTGTCTTTGGCACCAATACTACCTCCATGCAGCTCTGCCAATATTTTGGAATAAGACAAACCAATACCCGTACCATTCCTTTCACCACTTCCCTGGTAGAATCGGGTGAAGAGTTTATGTATATCTACCTGTTTCAATCCACAACCCTGATCGGCTACGGAAACGCGAACCGACTGCTCATCCGGCAGCAGCTGCGTTTGAATCAAAATTTCACCACCCTCCGGACTATGTTTTAAGGCATTAATCAATAAATTGGTAAGAATGATCTCACATTTCTCCCTATCAAAACTAACCACTGTAATCTGTTCATCCAACTGATAGCGTATATGTACGTTCCGTGCTTCTCCTTCACTTATAAAATCGGCAGAGACCTCTAATACCCAGTCATTTAATAGCTGTGGGTAGACCTGTAACTTACTGACTCCAACCTCCATTTTTCGTAAATCCAACACCATATTAAGCAAGTCTCTCATACGCTGTGACTGCCTGTAAATTCCTTTAAGCGAAACATAATTGGAATCTGTAGGTGCCAAAGATTTCAGTATACGATTGAGTGGTGCATGTATCAATGTCAATGGTGTCCGAAGCTCATGACTAATATTAATAAGAAAACGTACTTTTTCTTCATACATTTGCTTTTCATGCTCTTTCATCGCCCACTTTAGCTTGTTTTCTTTACGGCGCATAGTGACCAGAAAGACCTGAATAATGACACCGGATACAAGTAATATACAACATAGGATAAACCACCACGTCTGATACCACGGTGGTAATATGGTCAAACTCAAAACCTGTTGTAAAGGAGTCCAATTTCCATCTTTTGTACTGCATGAAGCCATAATCCGATAATCTCCGGGAGGTAACGAACGAATGACTAACTCCGAACTATAGGAATCAATGTACTGGTTATTCAATCCGACAATCTGGTAACGATATATTTTCTGACGGAAAATATCTTTCTCACAAGACATTACACGAACCGCAATAGACTTACTGCTCCAGGATACGGAAATACCGGTGGGATTTGCACTTAACGCATCACTTACCGACTCTCCGTTAATCAGTATATCCGTCAACTGCATTTGTGGATACTCTGAACTTTCTACCGGCAAATTCTTGTCTATCCTCAACAGTCCTCTGATACCACCCATATAAATATCTCCCCGGGTAGAAATCAGTCTGGGTTTAGACAAATATTCGTTTATAAAAACTCCGTCCGACTCGCCAAACAGAATAAACCTCTTTTCATTGACAAGCCATGCAAACAACATATTGTCCGCACCTATCCATATTTTACCTCTCTGATCACACATTATGGAAGTGATCTCACCAAAAAGCGAGGTAGGTAAATGATTGTACTGACGGGTTTCCGGATTATAACTGCTCAACCCCTGATTGCTGCCAATCCAAAAAACACCACGTTCGTCCCGTGATACGGCATTGATAAGCGTATCTCTGCCACAAGCATACACCGTATGTAACCTATTAGTAGAGTGATTTAATACGTAAATTCGCCTCAGATCACAAAAATAACTTACCTCTGCTTCATGGGCTACCGGAAGAATTGTTCCGACCAAATCATTTCCTTCCTCTTCGATAGCTGCTTCAACCTTTCCGGAAGCGATATCATACCGGTAAATATGAGAGCCAAGCAATAGCACAGAACCCGAAGATACCTGACAAACATTTACTGTCTTGCCACTATACCGGAGCAGATTGTTTATTTCTTCGTTGTCAATGACCAACGGTTTGAGAGTTCCCGTCGATTTGTTAAAGACAAACAATCCTTTGGAGAAAAGAGAAAGTAACAATTCATTAGGCGTATAGCCGGTAACAGAGGCAACCTTAGCCTTCCAGGTAGTAGGATAATGCCGGAATTTCTCTGATTCAGGATTTAATCTGTTCAGACCGCCTCCATCCGTACCAATCCATATATCATCGGATACAGAATCCTGGTATAGACTAAGAACAGCATTGTCACTTAACCCGTCATCATTCCCTGGTACTACATCCGTATAGGTTTTCATCGATATTTCACGAATATTGATCAGACCACCCCGGATACTACCTGCCCACATATTATTATTAACATCATTGTGCAGACATAAAATTGAATTTACAGGCAGGGAATAGCTATTACCGGGAATATGCTCAAGAATAGACATTTCATTTGATCCGGGATCTAATATATTGATTCCTCCACCATCGGTCCCTATCCAGATATGATCATCTCTTTCGGTCATACACAGAACCACATCATTATTGAGCTGAGAATTCTGAGTTGTATAAGAAGCCAATAAAGTACCGTCTTTTGAGAAACACCGAATCCCATTATTATAGGGAGCCACCCAAACACGCTGCCGGGAGTCTATCATTATTTCCATAATCTCCTTACTGCAATCAAAAGGAGGAGAAATTACTTGCCCGGAACGGAGATTAAGCAGTAAAACACCTTGCCAGCGACTGGCACAAAGCAGTGTTTCTGCATCCCACATACCAATAAACGAAATGGAGAATTGAGTATCGGAAGTAAAATCCTGAAGAAGAGTGAAGGAATCATCTTTATAGCTATAAAAGTAGATTTTATTCCGTGCACCAAACAAGATCCCCTGATTTATCCTACATGAAGCATTAACTATTATATTCTGATTGTTCCGGTTTTTAATAACATCAAAATCATCACTCCTGCGTCGGTAACGGGCTATCCCTTTATCTGTCATAATCCAGATATTATGCAGACTGTCCTCCATAATCTGATGAACATGATTATGAGGCAACGAATTAGGATTGTCAGGCTGATGTATATAATGTTTTAACTCATGTCCGTCGAAACGCCCCAAACCAGCTTTTGTCCCGATCCATACAAATCCTTTCTTTTCGGCATAAATACACCGAACCGTAGAGGGTAAACCCTCATTTAAGGATATCTGTTTGAAATAATAATGACTGGCTTTCAAACCATTAGAATAAAGAAACAAGCCTATTATCAAACAAAAAAGACGAAAGTTATTAGATATTTTCATAAGTAAGATTCGTATGTGATCAGGGCAAAAATAAACGTTTCTTTCTCTTCTACCAAAAAAAGAGTATTAAAAGAGTGGCCAGTTCGGATCATCCGTATGAGCTTCCAGCATGATAGCTTTCAATTCTTCTGCCTTTTCCGGATATTTATTCAGTAGATTATACTTCTCAGAAGGATCTGCCGCCAGATTATAAAGTTCATAATATGGCTTTTCACCACGGATATTCATGTGTACTAACTTCCACGAGCCTTTACGTACCGCCTGACGCCCATTCAGTTCCTGAAACTCGAAATACAGGTATTCATGTTCTTTCTGCCCTTTTCTATTTTCAAGCAAAGGAAGCATGCTCACACCATCCATCTCTTTGACAGCAGCTTTTGGATTCAAAAGCTCTTCAAAAGTAGGCATCAGATCCCAAAAAGAACACATAAAATTTGTTTCCGTCCCCGCCTGGATATGTCCCGGCCAGGAAATAATCATAGGCACACGAATTCCTCCCTCATACAAATCGCGTTTATAACCACGCCAGATACCATTACTATTAAAGAAATCCGGATCAGCTCCCCCTTCTCTATGAGGCCCGTTATCACTGGCGAAGATAATAATCGTATTATCGTATATTCCCTTATCTTTCAGCTTTTGTACCAATTGACCAACATATACATCGAGCCGATAGACCATTGCAGCAAATGTAGCACGGGGATTGAGTTGAGTACAATACCCTCCCTTACGAAATGCTGGGCTTCCGGGTTCAAAGCCTTTGTATGGAACCTCCGGAAATTTACCACGAAATTTATTTATAATACTATCCTCGGGTACAATCAGTTCGGCATGTGGGATGATAGTGGGATAAAATAAGAAGAAAGGTTCTTCCTGCTTCCTGTTATCTAAAAAAGAAAGTGCTTTAGAATGAATCAAGTCCTGAGAATAGGTTCCTTTGCCATATTCCACTTCCAGTACATTATCTTTGAGTTCAATACGTTGATCGTTTTCCCATAAATGATCGGGATAATAACTATGAGCCAGTAACTGACAGTTATAACCATAAAAATGATCGACGCCTTGCTTATTGGGGTCACCTGTGGAACCTACGAATCCTAATCCCCACTTACCAAACGTACCGGTTTCATAACCTGCATCTTTGAACAAATGAAAAATAGTACGGGAGTCTGCCGGTAAAGGAAACTGCCCTTCGGGATTTAATTCTTTATTTCCCCGGATAGCTGTATGACCGCTATGAGTACCTGTCAACAGGCATGATCGTGAAGGAGCACTGACCGTTGTACCGGAATAACATTGCGTGAAACGCATTCCATTCTGAGCTAACAAATCGATATTGGGAGTATCAAATTTTTCTTGCCCGTAACAGCTCAGATCACCGTAACCCAGGTCATCAGCCAAAATAAAAACAACATTAGGACGTTGGGGAGTTTTTGATTTCTTTTTCTGTGCAAAGCCCGGTTGAATTCCGGAAAAACCGATAAGTAATACACTTCCGTATAAAATTCTGTTTCTCATTATGTACTAATATTTAAGATTTTCGTCACAAAGATAAGGTTTTCTTTGAAAAGACTTTTCCATTTTTGTCTTTTGATATGTTCGAATTTGTCCAAAGTCATCCAATCCGAATTTTATTATCCGCTTTTCAAAGAAAATCCGATACTAAGAAAATAAATCACACGTTATTATTACAATTGAATAATCATCTTTGCTAAATTATTAATCATATTTATATGAAAAAGCTCTATTTATCTATTCTGACTGCCCTATTCATTGTAGGTGCCCGCGCAGAGAAACCGGATAACGTCCCCCCTCTTTCCATCTGGTTTGATACCCCCAACAACCTTGACGGACGCGCTATCTGGCAAAGAGCCGATGGTAAAGGTGAAAACCCGGATAAAGCCTGGGAAACAAGTTCACTACCTTTGGGAAATGGTAGTCTTGGAGCCAATATTATGGGTTCCATTGCTGCCGAACGTATTACATTAAACGAAAAGACCCTATGGAAGGGCGGACCAAATACTTCCGGTGGAGCAGACTATTATTGGAATGTAAATAAACAGTCGGCACCAATATTAAAAGAGATACGCCAGTCATTCACAGCTGGTGACCAAAAACGGGCAGAGACATTGACCCGTAAAAATTTTAATGGTCTGGCAGCTTATGAAGAAAAGGACGAGACTCCCTTCCGCTTCGGTTCGTTCACTACCATGGGAGAGGTATATGTGGAAACCGGATTAAGTGAAATCGGCATGAGTGATTACAAACGCATTTTGTCATTGGATTCAGCCATGGCAACGGTCCGCTTCCTTAAAGACGGAATTAAATATCAAAGAAACTATTTCATCTCTTACCCGGACAGTGTAATGGTGATGAGATTTACTGCGGACAAACCGGGAATGCAAAATCTCACATTCAGCTACAGCCCCAATACTGAGGCACAAGGAAAAATAGAAGCAGATGGGACAAACGGTCTTTGCTACGCCGGAAAGCTAAATAACAATCAAATGAAGTTTGTACTTCGGTTCCGCGCCATAAACAAAGGAGGAACAGTAAGAGTTGAAAACGGAAAACTCGTGATAAAAGATGCAAACGAAGTTGTCTTTCTACTCACAGCCGATACGGATTATAAAATGAACTTTAACCCGGACTTCAACACTCCGGAAACGTATGTGGGAAATAACCCGGCAGAAACTACCCGGAACATGATGAAGCAAGCGGAAGCAAAGACTTACGAAGCACTTTACCTTCGCCATCAAAATGACTATACCGCACTCTTCAACCGTGTGAAATTGAGTCTGAACCCTCAAGTGCCCATTGCAGACCTGCCTACTGATCAACGGCTGAAGCATTATCGCCAGGGAACTCCGGACTACTATTTAGAACAACTTTATTATCAATACGGACGTTATCTGCTGATAGCCAGTTCACGTCCCGGAAATATGCCGGCAAACCTGCAAGGTATATGGCACAATAATCTGGATGGTCCATGGAGGGTAGATTATCATAACAACATTAACATCCAGATGAACTACTGGCCTGCCTGTTCTACCAATCTGGACGAATGTATGTTACCTCTAATCGACTTTATACGTGGATTAGTGAAACCCGGAGAAAAAACAGCAAAGGCGTATTTTAATGCGCGTGGATGGACGGCTTCTATTTCTGCAAACATCTTTGGATTCACCGCTCCCCTATCCAGTGAACAGATGGAGTGGAACTTCAACCCAATGGCCGGTCCCTGGCTGGCTACACACATCTGGGAATATTATGATTATACGCGCGACAAAAAATTTCTTTCAGAAATAGGATATCCACTGATAAAAAGTAGTGCACAGTTCACTGCTGACTACTTGTGGCATAAACCGGATGGAACATATACAGCAGCCCCTTCTACTTCCCCAGAACATGGTCCGGTGGATCAAGGAGCTACCTTCGTACATGCAGTCGTACGGGAAATCCTTTCAGATGCTATTTCAGCAAGTAAGATATTAGGAGTAGACGCAAAAGAGCGCAAACAATGGGAGAATATATTAAAGAACCTGGTTCCTTATCAGATTGGCCGATACGGACAACTGATGGAATGGTCAGTAGATATTGATGATCCCGACGACAAACACCGCCACGTTAACCACTTATTCGGGTTACACCCGGGACATACTCTATCTCCCATTACGACTCCGGAATTGGCTCAGGCTGCCAAAGTAGTATTACAACACCGTGGTGACGGTGCTACCGGTTGGAGCATGGGATGGAAATTAAATCAATGGGCAAGATTACAAGATGGAAATCACGCCTATATGTTATTCGGAAATTTATTAAAGAACGGAACCTTAGATAATCTGTGGGATACCCATGCTCCCTTCCAGATTGATGGAAACTTCGGAGGAACAGCAGGCATTACAGAGATGTTGTTACAAAGCCATATGGGATTTATTCAATTGTTGCCGGCACTTCCTGATGCCTGGAAAGAAGGTTCAATCAATGGCATTTGTGCCAAAGGTAATTTTGAGGTCTCTATCGCCTGGGAAAATAACCAACTAAAAGAAGCAACTGTCACATCAAAAGCCGGAACACCTTGTACTATTAAATATGGTGACCAAACTCTCTCATTCAAAACTCAGAAAGGACAGAGCTACAAAATTGTAGGAGAAAGGGGGAAAATTAGGAGGGAATGATGAATGAAGTGATGAGTGATTAGTGATGAGTGATTAGTGGCTGCGCTATTATGCCGCATGGCACTAATCACTCATCACTAATCACTTACCACTATTTATCACGCTATCGTCACCGCCGGATCAAGATAAACATCCTGAATGGCATTCAATAATTCGACACCTTTATTCATAGGCTTTTGGAAAGCTTTACGTCCACTAATCAGCCCCATACCTCCGGCGCGTTTATTAACAACAGCTGTAACTACGGCATCTCTTAAATCGGAAGAACCATGAGATTCTCCACCGGAATTTATTAATCCAACGCGTCCCATATAGCCATTGGCTACCTGATAGCGACAAAGATCAATAGGATGTTCCGAAGCTAACTGTGTATACATACGTTCGTCTGTTTTACCAAAACCGATAGCAGTAAAGCCACCATTGTTTACAGGAAGTTTCTGTTTTACAATATCAGCTTTGATAGTCACACCAAGGCGGTCAGCCTGTCCGGTAAGGTCAGCAGCAGCATGATAATCCACACCATCTTTCTTGAAATCGCTATTACGCAAATAACACCACAAGATAGTTGCCATACCTAATTCATGGGCGTAATCAAACGCTTCGGCTATCTCCACCAATTGACGCCGGCTCTGTTCTGAACCGAAATAAATAGTAGCACCTACGGCTACAGCTCCCATTTCCCAGGCTTCCTTCACAGTGCCAAACAGTACCTGATCATACGTAGTAGGATAGCTTAACAACTCGTTATGATTCAGCTTCACCACAAAAGGAATCTTATGTGCATACTTACGTGCCACAGCACCCAATATACCAAAGGTAGAAGCTACGGCGTTGCACCCTCCTTCAATAGCCAGTTTCACAATATTCTCCGGATCGAAATAAATCGGATTCGGAGCAAAGGAAGCACCCGCAGTATGTTCAATATCCTGATCAACAGGAAGAATAGAAACATAACCAGTATTGGCCAGACGACCATGTCCGAGAATTGTTTGCAAACTACGTAAAGTCTGTATATTACGGTCAGAATCTATCCAAATACGATCAATCGTTTCGGAAGAAGGAATATGAATCATCGATTTATCTATAGTCTTGCAAGTATGGTCAAGGTAATATGCGGCCTTGTCACCCAATAAATCTGTTATTTTACTCATAATGTTGTTTTTTTAAAAATTAATAAAACCAGTAGTTGAAAGTTAGCATCCCAACTACTTTTTCTTGCCCTGGTTAGCCACTGCTTCCATCAGTTTTTTTATCTCTTCAGGATCACCCAGAAAATAATCATTCACCAAATTGAGATCATCGTCGAACTCGAAAACATAAGGCACTGCTGTCGGAAGATTTAAATTCACAATATCTTCATCAGAGATATGTTTCAAATGTTTGATAATCCCTCGTAAACTGTTTCCATGAGCTACAACAAGTAACTGATCAGCAGTTTTCAGATTTGGAAAAATGATACACTTCCAGTAAGGCATAATACGCTCAATGGTTTCTTTAAGAGACTCCGTACGGGGCAATTCGGTATCAGGAACTTCCTTATAGCGATTTTCAAAACGAGGATTGCGCGAATCATCTTCTGCCAATGCATGAGGAGCTACATCATAGCTACGACGCCAGATCAACACTTGTTCATCACCGTATTTAGCAGCCGTTTCTGCTTTATTCAATCCTTGCAATGCACCATAATGCTTCTCATTCAAACGCCAAGTTTTCTCTACCGGAATCCAGTCCTGATCTAACTTATCCAATGCACAATTTAATGTCTTCACTGCCCGCTTAAGATAAGAGGTGTAGGCTTTATCAAAATTAAAACCATTTTCTTTCAGTAACTCACCTGCTCTGTTGGCTTCGGCAATGCCTTTTTCCGTAAGGTCTACATCTGTCCATCCGGTGAAACGATTCTCTTTATTCCACGCACTTTCTCCGTGGCGAAGCAAAACTATTTTTTTCATCTGCCATTACTCCTTTCTATTTTAGTATACAACACTTTTAGCAAGAGCAAAGTTCACTATAACAGATAAAGTTGTCAATACCCCAAAATACCGATTTATTATTTTCTTTCTCAATTCAAATGTGTACTTTTACAGCGTTAAAAACACCGAATAAAAAGATACCACTTTGAAGACAAACAAACAGTCAGACAGCGAATTTATCTTTAAACTGATGAGCAAAGCAAATATGGGTTGGTGGGAAGCCGATTTAAAAACAAAAAGAAGTATTCGAACACTTCGTCAAGCTCAACTCTTTTATCCTGGGTACCGGCTTAGGACTTTCCATTTGTCAAAGCATTGTCGCACAATTAGGTGGTAAAATTGGTCTTGAATCAGAACCAGGTAAAGGTTCTTGTTTTTGGTTCACTCACCCGTTAAACTAAATAACGCTTTGATATATTTTAGTGGATAGAAATCGCAAATATTCATCACATTTGAAAGAAGTAAACTATTGCTCTTCTATCCACTAAAATTCCATTCATAACTTGAAGAATCCAAGAGAAAATCTTGTTCTTATCTATTTCTTTTCAAGAAAATACGATCTGAAATTACATCTGGTAACTCAGATTCATAATGAGTCACCATGATCATCGTTTTGTCCCGTCGACGGCAAAAAGCTTCAATCACCTTCTTCACTCGCCGGCGATTAAATGTATCGAGTCCATGAAGTGGCTCATCCAGAATCAGTAACTCAGGATCCTTAACAAATGCACGTGCCAATAATGCCAGCCGTTGTTCACCACTCGATAACTGTAGGAAAGGTTTATCTTTTAACCGGACAATACCGAAAATATCCATCCACCATTCACATATCGCTATCTGCTCCTGTTGCGGACGTTTATAAAGTCCGATACTATCATGCAATCCACTTGCCACAATCTCAATAGTAGGCAGATTTTTCAAATAAGCCCGGTGCATTTCAGGGCTCACATAACCAATGTGTTTTTTTATCTCCCAAATACTTTCTCCCGTACCGCGTTTACGCCCAAACAAGTTAATATCGCAAGCATACGACTGTGGATTGTCGGCACAAACAAGACTGAGCAAGGTAGACTTTCCTGCACCATTCTCTCCACTGAGCGCCCATTTTTCACCCCGACGTACAACCCAGTCAAGCTCTTTAAGAATAATACGGTCTCCATAACGAATACTGACTTTGTTTAATCTTACGACCTCTTCCGAATCATAATTCGTACTTTCGTAAGGCAAATCGATAATACGTTGCTGTAGTTCTGTGAATGATTCTTCGATCACATGTTCGCGATATCTCTCCAAATAGTCTTCACGAGGTATTTTATCATACACAGTCAAATGATCTACAGGAATAACGTGAGTTATAAACGAAGGCACATCGTCCAACATTGATAGTATGAGAACGATCTGTACAGACGACAACTTCGTAAGACGTTCGAGCAGACTGAAAAGCAGTTCACGCGTAGGTGCATCCAATCCGATAAAAGGATTATCCATAACAAGTACCCGTGGAGAAGTAAGCAACGCTTTTGTCAGCTGAAACTTTCTTAATTCCCCACTCGAAAGCAGAATTATCTTCTTATCCAGCATTGGTTCAATGCGAAACAGTTCAAACAATTCCTGTTTCAGAACCTCATCTTTTATCTCTCCCAACATTTCACGAACCTCGGGTGCATCCTCCTGATCGTGCGCATTCCAACGCTGCTGATAGTAATAATTGGCATCCGCTGCCCCATAAGTATCACGAAAAGCAATATATTTTACATTGTCATATACCGTATTGGTAACAGACGGAGAGAAGTCGTACACTAAACTTCCTTCCTTTAGCGGATACTTTCCCAAAAGCGTATCCACCAACAAGCTCTTTCCACCTCCATTAGGTCCCACCACGGCAATATGTTCTCCTGCTGACAGTGCCACCGTTACCGGTTGTGCCAAACGAATAAGCGGGTTGCGTGTTACGCCCCCCGCTATACTAATAGTATTCTGTATCATCTGTCTTATTTATACATTATCAATGCCGACTGTGCAGGAACAGTAACTTCTGGTCCGTACAACATTCCCATACCACGGCTATCAATCACTCCGTCACGGCAAACTACTGTATATTTACCTTCCGGTACCGTCAACTTCGCCGGAGTATTACGTGAATTATAGGCCACAACAATCTCTTCCCATTTATCTCCGTTAGCATGATCTTTCAAACGGAATGCCACCAGGTTACTACCTTCTACAGGAATAAATTCCAGATGCTTACGTACCAGATCAGCATCTCCCATACGAAAAGCAGGATGTGATTTACGTAAGTCTATCAACCGTTTGTAGTACGTAAACACATCGTTATTTGTTGTTTTGCGTTTCCAGTCGATAGCATTAATAGAATCCGGACTCTCATAACTATTGTGTACTCCCTTTTTATCACGCATGACCTCTTCGCCTGCCTGAATAAAAGGTACACCTTGTGAAGTAAATACTACTGTCTGAGCCAGCTTATCCAAACGTGCCAATAAATCCGGAGTGATTTCCGGGACACTTGATTTCAAACGATCTACCAGACACATATCATCGTGACAAGATACATAGCTAATCATTTGGGTAGGCTGTAATGCCCACGGTGCTTTACTATAATTCACCGAATCATAATTAATTTGCGGATGTTGGATAGCTCCCACGATACCAAATTTCAGACTTTCTTCTCCTCCGGGTAGCCCAGCAAGGAATGCACCTTTATGATTATCATTGAAAGGCCCTCTCAACCCGTCGCGTAATTCATCTGAGAATGCAGCAATGCCTGGCATCTCATGCACATTTGCCTTCATAGCCAACGAATCGGCCGGATATTCAGGAGCCTCAGCCGCCCATCCTTCTCCATATATATAAATAGAAGGATCTACTTTATCCACCGCTTTACGAATCTCGTTCATTGTCTCTATATCGTGAATTCCCATCAGGTCAAAACGAAAACCATCGATATGATATTCATTAATCCAGTACAATACCGATTCAATCATATACTTACGCATCATGGCACGGTCACTTGCAGTCTCATTCCCGCAACCGGAACCATTGGCCAATGTTCCATCTTCCTTATGACGATAAAAATAGCCGGGCACAGTACGCTCAAAGTTACTGTCAGCCGTGTTGAATGTATGATTGTAGACCACATCAAGTACTACACGAATACCTGCTTTGTGCAGAGCCTGCACCATCTGTTTGAATTCCTTAATACGTACAGCTGGATTGTATGGATCAGTAGAGTATGAACCATCCGGTACATTATAATTCTGAGGATCATATCCCCAGTTATATTTATTCTCGTTCAGCTTTGTTTCATCCACGGAAGCATAATCATAAGATGGCAACAAGTGTACATGGGTCACTCCCAACTCTATCAAATGATCTACTCCCGTCGACAATTTATCAGGATTCATAGTACCATGTTCTGTCAATGCAAGGAATTTTCCCTTGTTCTTAATACCCGAAGCAGAATCTACCGAAAAGTCCCGGTGATGCATCTCATAAAGAATAATATCCGCCGGCGACTTCAATCCCGGACGGGTATCTGTATCCCATCCCTCAGGATCGGTATCCCTCATATTGATAATTGCAGCACGCTTTCCATTCACCCCTACCGCTTTAGCATTAATTCCGGGGGTATCGCCTAACCACTTATCATTCACCTTTACATTGAAAGTATAAAATTTCCCCAGTAAATCCTTATCCACTGTAACCGTCCAGATACCTTCTTCGCCCGATACTAATGGCACTGTTTCATAAGCATGCCCACCTTCTCCGGCCTCAAACAACATCAACCGTACTTCATCTGCGGTTGGAGCCCAAAGAGAAAACTTTGTAGCAGCAGGTGTATATTCCATCTCCGTCAGATTTCCCGAACGTACGGGGTACAGTTCATAAGAAGTATATTCCTTTTTTGCAGGAGTACAACTCATTGCCACAACTGTTGTCACTCCAATTATTGCCAGATAATTAAACTTCATAGTATCCTTAATATATTAAAATCCAAATTTCCTGTTTTTAAAACAATTCACCTTACCTTGTCCGGATTCTTAGCTATAAAATCTTTCCATCCGTGGTAACCTTTTTCTATCGTAGGGCGTCCCATCTGAAGGAAATGGCAATAAGCTGCTGCCAATCCGTCTGTAGCATCCATAAAGACAGGCATCTCTTCCTTTGCCAAATGGAGCATCCGTTGCAACATATCCGCCACCTGCTCTTTAGACGCTTGACCATTACCTGTAATTGCCATTTTTATTTTTAGCGGAGCATACTCCGTAATCGGAATATCTCTGCTCAATGCTGCTGCCATTGCCACTCCCTGTGCACGTCCGAGCTTCAGCATCGACTGTACATTTTTCCCAAAGAAGGGTGCCTCAATGGCCAGTTCATCCGGCAAATAACTCTCAATAATACTTAATACACGTTCGTGTATATGTCTAAGTTTCAAATAGTGATCACCAAATTTACGCAAATCGATAACCCCCATAGCAACCATTTCAGGCTTTGTGCCCGTTACTCGCAAAATCCCATATCCCATAATGGTAGTACCAGGATCAATGCCCAGAATTATCTTTTCTTTGACCGGCTGTATCACTCTATTACCTCCATCAGTGTAGGAAATCCAATAGCTTTATCTTTAAATGTTTTTGATAATTCTTCATTCAGTTTCACCCCTTGCTCCAAATGCCAGCGATGCAACACTCCACTACTCTCCACTTCCCACTGTAAAGAATAAGATGTACCCTCATCCCGATGGCTTAGTATCCGACAAAGACGTGGTGACTTCAACGCTCCATGTTTCTCTATTTCAAGGATATAACATTCTTTGATCCATATCAAAAAATTATCGTGAATCTCATCATCCACTTGAAAGGTTGTATTATAGATAAGCATATTTTCTTTTTTGATTATTATTTACCGCAAACATAGCAATTATTTCAGAATAATGCATTATATTTGCGCCACGAAAACGGAACAAAGCCTGCAATCGTTGACGTAACTTAATTGGGGGGTTAGCTCATCTGGCTAGAGCGCAACACTGGCAGTGTTGAGGTGATCGGTTCGAGTCCGATACGCTCCACCTCTTCTAAAGGTTATACAGCATAGTTTTTGTATCTTTCTATATTAATCACAAATATAAGTTATCATTATTACTAAGTCCTAAAGAACAATTTGGTATTAGAAGCACTATCAGATACTTTCATCAAGAGTTTTAAAGAAAGAAATATCATCATAAAAAATATTTCATTCATCTATAGATTGATTATAACTCTAAATTTTATAGTTTTGGAGCCTACAATTCAAACCACTTTTTTCATTTATAACAGAGAATAAGTAACTACCTCCACCCAAAAATTTTTATATAACAAGGCCCGTAAACTACTGAAAAAGAAGAGGGTGTCTAAAAATGAAGTGCACCTCTTAAAGATACTAATTTGAAAGCTAATCACAACTCTGCTCTTCAGATTGCATCTCATTCTACAGTTGCCAAAGATCTTAAATCAAAAATAAATCATAACTATACCTATAGCTCATTTAATACCATTAACTATAAATTAACATTACAGAATATCAACGCACTACATTATCCATCATAACACTCATTTGTTAAAACAGTAATTACACAATCACAGAACAAAAAAGCCATTGGAACGTTCCAATTTAAATTAGTAGATTAGGATTACAATACTTAATTATATAAAGTCATGAAAATAATAATAGCAATTATCATAGCAATAACTATATTCGCACTGATAAAATCAGCAATAAAAGCCAATAAGGTAAAGAAAGAAATAGATGTTGTTTCTCCACCAGACAATGATGCAGAAAACAATAAAGAACAAATGAACAAAAAAGGATAAAAAATCAATTGAAAATCACCACTGATCGTTCTGATAAAGGTTTTCACTCGGTCTGAAAAAGAAACTCCTTCTATTCAAACCGACGAAAACATACGCATAAACAAAATACCTGTTCATCATCACAAGATACTCATATAACAGTATTTACAGTATAAATCTGATTATTTTTCTGCCCACTCAAGGATCACAGGACTCTTCACATTTACCCCAAACAAATGTGCCTTTGCCAGTATATTACGTGCCAACTGCGCTTTATACTCTTCAGGAGCATACCGGAAATAAGCTTCTGCCGCTCTTACATGGGCAGCATCATGAATAGGAAACTCCCGTAATTCAGGTATTCCAAACTCTGAAGTATCCAACTCTTTTCGTTCACTCGTTGTCAGCTTATCAGATGACATTTTATGCATTTCACTCATAATGATTCATTTTTATTGTTACATATTACACAGCGTAACAGAAAACAGATCTATAAAGATTGGCGAATAAAGCAATATTAAGAAACAAGTGAGTTGTCGAAGAAGAAAAGAAGCATTCTCTCAGAAGAAGAACAAAGAATTAAATAAATCAAAAGGCTAACAAAAAAAAGGCTATCTATCCCAGACAGCCAATCTTTGTTAACCTTAAATCTAATACTATGAAAAACACAGTACAAAGATACGGACTTTCAGGACACTTGCAAATATTCTGCATATATTTGTAAGAATTATAACATCATTTAATAGATATCAGAAATTTATTAACACTTCAATAAGATATTCATAAAAACAATAGCCTGTTTGGAAGCTGAATAAGATAAAAACCACTATCTTTGCAACGTTTTATACTGTAAAATAACAATAAACCAAAGATATGATAGCTAAGATTAACCAACTTCTCGAAGAAGTTGAAGCACTGAAAGCCACCAATGCAGAAGAACTTGAAGCACTCCGTATCAAGTATCTCAGTAAGAAAGGAGCCATCAATGACCTAATGGCTGACTTTCGTAATGTAGCGGCTGAGCAGAAGAAAGAAGTCGGCATGAGACTGAATGAACTAAAAACAAAAGCATTAGATAAAATCAATGCACTGAAAGAACAGTTTGAAAGTCAGGATAATGGCGCATGCGAACTGGACTTGACCCGTTCAGCTTATCCCGTAGAGTTGGGAACACGTCACCCACTCTCTATCGTAAAGAACGAAATTATTGATATTTTCGCCCGTTTGGGATTTAGCATTGCCGAAGGTCCGGAAATAGAGGACGACTGGCATGTATTTTCAGCACTGAACTTTGCTGAAGATCATCCGGCACGTGACATGCAAGATACTTTCTTCATCGAATCACACCCGGATATTTTGCTACGCACACATACTTCTTCTGTACAAACACGGGTTATGGAAGTGTCGCAACCTCCTATCCGTATCATTTGCCCGGGACGTGTATACCGTAACGAAGCTATCAGCTACCGTGCGCATTGTTTCTTTCATCAGGTAGAGGCACTGTATGTGGATAAAAATGTATCGTTCACAGACTTAAAACAAGTATTATTGCTCTTCGCCAAAGAAATGTTTGGTGCAGATACAAAAATCCGTCTGCGTCCGTCATACTTCCCATTCACCGAACCAAGTGCAGAAATGGATATCAGTTGCAATATTTGTGGTGGTAAAGGATGTCCGTTCTGTAAACACACCGGCTGGGTAGAAATCCTGGGTTGTGGTATGGTAGATCCGAATGTGCTCGAATCTAACGGAATTGATAGTAAAGTATATAGCGGATATGCTCTTGGTATGGGTGTTGAACGTATCACAAACTTAAAATACCAGGTAAAAGACTTACGTATGTTCTCAGAAAATGATACACGATTCCTGAAAGAATTCGAAGCAGCCTATTAAATTTACAATTGGACAATTTACAATTTACGATTAAAAAGACTTTGATTTATCAATAAATCAGGTAGACATCGAAATTTGTAAATTGTCCAATTTGTTATAAAAGACATAGTCTTAGAAGCAGCATACCAAAAAAAGTTGAAAGTTGAGAATTGAAAGTTGAAAATTACTATTCAGCATGATAGCACAGTCAATTTTCAACTTTTAATTCTCAACTAAATAAGTTCCCAATTTTATGAAAGACAGGCTCGTTACTCCCGGATATTGCCTTATACTAATGGCAAACTTCCTTTTGTATTTTGCCTTCTATCTGATACTTCCCATCCTTCCTTTTTATCTGACTGAGATTTTCCATACCGGAAATGCGGCAATAGGAGTTATTCTGTCGTGTTACACCATTGCATCACTCTGTATCCGTCCGTTCTCCGGTTATTTACTGGATACATTATCCCGAAAACCTCTTTACCTGATTGCTTATTTCATTTTTATTTCCATATTTGCCGGATACATGCTGGCAGGGGTATTGACCTTATTCGTCATGCTACGCATAGCGCATGGATTAGCATTCGGTATGGTCACAGTGGCCGGAAACACGATCGTAATTGACATTACTCCCTCATCACGCCGGGGTGAAGCGGTAGGATACTATGGATTAATGAATAACACGGCAATGAGTTTCGGTCCCATGACAGGACTGTTCATGCACGATGCCTATTCATTTGAAACAATCTTTCTCTGTTCCTTTATTGCAGGAATATTAGGATTTATCGCTGCCTGCCTTGTGAAAACTCCTCCTAAACAATCCGTAAAACGAGAACCATTATCATTAGACCGCTTTGTATTAATAAAAGGAATACCTGCCGGTATAGCCCTATTACTGCTCTCTATTCCTTACGGAATGACAAGTACCTACATAGCAATGTATGCCAAAGAGATAGGTATTACACTGAGTTCAGGGTTATTTTTCACCTTTATGGCAGTAGGTATGGCCGTTTCACGCATGTTCTCAGGCCGACAAGTAGACAAAGGACGCATCACACAGGTTATCACCTTAGGACTATATCTGGTATCAATCTGCTTCTTCTTTCTTGCAGGTTGTGACAAACTGATGAAAATAAGCCCCGAACTCACTGAAGTACTCTTCTTTATAATCGCATTGTTATTAGGAGTAGGCTTTGGCACAATGTTTCCGGCATTCAATACTTTATTTGTTAACCTGGCACCCAACAGCCAACGCGGTACAGCTACCTCTACCTACCTCACCTCCTGGGATGTAGGTATCGGTATCGGACTTACAGCCGGAGGTTATATTGCCCAGCTGACTTCTTTTGATATGGCATATCTCTTTGGTGCCTGCCTGACAGTAGTTTCTATTTTTTATTTCAAACTGAAAGTGGCTCCTCACTATCATAAAAACAAATTACGATGAGAAAAAAAGAACGTTATGAGAAAGTAATCGCCTGGTTTCAGGAAAATGTACCCGTGGCAGAAACGGAACTGCATTACAACAATCCGTTCGAACTGCTGATCTCCGTCATCTTGTCTGCGCAATGCACAGACAAGCGTGTGAATATGATTACTCCACCACTCTTTCACGACTTCCCTACCCCGGAAGCATTGGCTGCCAGTACGCCAGAAGTTATATTTGAATATATCCGCAGCGTTTCTTATCCCAATAATAAAGCCAAGCATCTGGTAGGTATGGCAAAAATGCTGGTAAAAGACTTTAATAGTGAAGTTCCCGGCACACTGGAAGAACTGGTGAAATTACCCGGCGTAGGACGAAAAACCGCCAATGTCATCCAGTCTGTTGTATTCAACAAGGCAGCAATGGCAGTAGACACCCATGTTTTCCGTGTAAGCCACCGCATCGGATTAGTAGGTGCGAACCATACTACTCCTTTTAGTGTTGAAAAGGAGTTAATGAAAAATATTCCTGCAAAACTGGTACCAATTGCCCATCATTGGTTAATCCTTCACGGGAGATACGTCTGTCAGGCACGTACCCCCAAATGTGACACCTGTGGTTTGCAAATGATGTGTAAATATTTTCAAGAAGCCAAAATTAAGTAGCAAGTAGTCAGAATTAAAGCCAAATGCCTACTAAATTCTAACTACCGACTGGTATATTCTAAAAAATTAATAGTAACTTTGCGGGCACTGAAAAAAGAAAAACTAACACTTTTAAATAATAGAGTATTATGACAATAGACAAATTCAACTTTGCTGGTAAAAAGGCATTCGTTCGCGTTGACTTCAACGTACCCTTGGACGAAAACTTCAACATTACAGACGACACACGTATTCGTGCAGCTCTTCCTACTCTGAAGAAGATTTTAGCAGATGGTGGCAGTGTAATCATCGGTTCTCACTTGGGACGTCCGAAAGGCGTTGCTGATAAGTTCTCTCTGAAGCACATTGTTAAGCATGTATCAGACTTGTTAGGTGTAGAAGTTCAATTTGCAAACGACTGCATGGGCGAAGAAGCTGCTGTCAAAGCTGCTGCTCTGCAACCGGGCGAAGTGTTATTGCTCGAAAACCTCCGATTCTATGCTGAAGAAGAAGGCAAACCAAGAGGACTTGCTGACGATGCAACAGATGAAGAAAAAGCTGCAGCCAAGAAAGCTGTAAAAGAAAGCCAGAAAGAATTTACAAAGAAATTGGCTTCTTATGCTGACTGTTATGTAAACGATGCATTCGGTACTGCTCACCGTGCACACGCTTCTACAGCTCTGATTGCTAAATACTTCGACAAGGATAACAAAATGTTTGGTTACCTGATGGAGAAAGAAGTAAAGGCAGTAGATAAAATATTGAATGACATCCAACGTCCGTTCACAGCTATCATGGGTGGTTCTAAAGTTTCTTCAAAGATCGAAATCATTGAGAACCTGTTGAACAAGGTTGATAACCTGATTATCACCGGCGGTATGACTTATACATTCACCAAAGCTCAGGGTGGCCAAATCGGTCTGTCTATCGTAGAAGATGACAAACTTGATCTTGCTTTGGATCTGATGAAGAAAGCAAAAGAAAAAGGAGTTAATCTGGTATTGGCTGTGGATGCTAAGATCGCTGACTCTTTCTCTAATGATGCTAACACTAAATTCTGTGCCGTAAACGAAATTCCTGACGGATGGGAAGGTCTTGACATCGGTCCGAAGTCAGAAGAAATCTTCGCTGAAGTTATCAAGAATTCTAAAACAATTCTTTGGAATGGCCCAACAGGTGTATTTGAATTCGAAAACTTCACTCACGGTTCTCGCACAGTAGGCGAAGCTATTGTTGAAGCTACCAAGAAAGGTGCTTTCTCACTCGTAGGTGGCGGTGACTCTGTAGCTTGTGTCAACAAGTTCGGATTGGCCGATGGTGTTTCTTATGTTTCTACAGGTGGTGGTGCACTGCTTGAAGCTATCGAAGGAAAGATACTTCCGGGTATTGCTGCTATCGAAGAATAATAAAAAAACATCTTCATTATAATATAAAAGGCAGCTCTTTTTTCACACAAAAAAGAGTTGCCTTTTTCCTTTCCGATAATGAAAAAGCTACTGTTACTCAGTATATCTGCCCTCTTTATCCTTGCATGTCATAGCGGATCCAAAGAGGTAACGACCACACAAGTCAAGCTTCAATCCGTCACTTTAGGGTTGATGCCTACCATGGATGGTTTTCCGTTTATCGTTGCCCATCGGCAGGGCATTTATGATTCACTGGGACTGGAAGTAAATTTAGTGCGTTTTAATTCAGCTAATGACCGGGATGCTGCTCTTCAGGCAGGTCGCATTGACGGAATGATAACCGACTACCCCAGTGCTGTATTGCTGCAATTGCATCATCCGGGATTAGCCGTTATAATGGAAAACAACGGATATTTCTGTTTTATATCAAGCAAGAAAAGCGGAGTTAACCAACCGGAACAATTAAAAAAGAAAAGTATAGCCATCTCCCGCGGGACTGTGATAGAATATGCTACCGACCTGTTTTGTACAAAATCCGGTATCAAAACAGAAGAAATAAACAAGCCTGAAATAGCACAAATCCCTTTGCGCCTCAACATGCTGGAATATGGACAAATAGAAGCTTCCTTCCTACCCGACCCTTTTGCAACCATAGCTATGAACGATGGAAACAGATCCTTGATCAGTACCCGCGAACTGAATATCCATCTCACCGGAACGGCTTTTACAGAAGCTGCACTAAAAGAGAAGAAAGCGGAGATAACATCACTCATCCAGGGATATAACCTTGGGGTAAAGTACATACAAACACATTCATCCCAAGAAGTGTCAACTCTATTAGCCAAAGAATTCAGAATATCAGAAAACCTGGCCAGGCTTATCTTGTTACCATCTTATACCCCTGCCAGCCGGCCCAACATTCAGGAGATCAACAATACTCTTAAATGGTTGAAAGAAAAAAACAGGATACCAGCTCATTATCAGGGAGAAAATCTGATAGACACCACCTTCACCGTTCCATATAAAATACCCTCTTACCCCCCAAACACCAGCCAATAAATATTATAAATGCCAAATTTCGTTTATAATAAATAAGAAAATAACTTCTTTTTGGCATTATTTTTGTTCTACTAACTATGATAACAGTACAAATACCTTGAAATTATGAACGAAAGAGCTATCAACGAGCAACATATATACATTTGTAATTTAATCGAACAAAAACGATTAAAAGAAGCTTTAATGCAACTGGAGTCTTTCCTGTGGCAATGTTCGGATTGGGAGCTCCGCCACCAGCTGGAGCAGCTACAAACCTCCTATAATTTCATGCTACAGTATATGAAACAGGGCATAGCCGATCCGGAACGAGAAAAATTATATACAAAACTTCGTGCTAATGCATTAGAAATAGCCGATAAGGGACGTCTATTGATGCTTGATGATGTATCAACGCATTTCTATCACATAGTACGCAGCAAGCGTACACAGGAGTTAGCGCCTTATACTACAAGCGTTCTGATGCATGTATTGGAATCTTTTAACGACGATTTGGCAGTCAGCGGATTGTTGTCAGACAATAATTTGGATGAAGTTCTGAAAAGACACGAGGAAACACAGAAATTCCTATTTCTGCAAACCTGGTCAAATAGTAGCTGGACTGTAGAAAATGAAGCCGAAGCACAAGCTATGCTGAAGTCGGAACTACTTCCGGTCAATGACCTGTGTCTGTTTACCAGTGCTGTAATGTTGAGTCTGATGGAGTGCTTTGATCTGCGGAAGTTGATGTGGTTGTTAGATGCATACCAATGCAATAATATACACGTCAGCCAACGGGCATTGATCGGAATCATTTTTGCTTTACACATCTATAATGCCCGGCTCGATCTATACCCCGAATTCAGCAAGCGTCTGGACCTGGTCAATGAAGAATTCCCATTAGACGAAGACCTCGCACGTATATACCGTCAACTCCTCTTGTGTCAGGAAACGGAAAAAATAGATAAGAAGATGCGTGAAGAGATCATTCCGGAAATGCTGAAAAATGTCTCTTCCATGCGTAATATGAAATTTGGATTCGAAGAATCTGATGAAGAAAAAGACGATCGAAATCCGGATTGGGGCAATGTGTTTGAAAACTCACCATTAGGCGATAAGTTGCGCGAAATGAACGAACTGCAAATAGAGGGGGCCGATGTATATATGAGTACATTTTCACAATTGAAAAATTTCCCTTTCTTCAAGGAGTTACACAACTGGCTTTATCCTTTCGACAGACAACAGTCAAATGTTATCAAAATGATGCGAAAGGAAACCAGTAAAGAAAACAGGATGATAGCCATACTCCTGCAATCGGGATTCTTCTGTAGCAGTGATAAGTATTCGCTCTTCTTCACTATGGAGCAATTTCCACAGTCACAGCGCAATCTGATCTTCAGCCAACTCACCGAACAACAGGCGGAAGAGTTCGCCGAACAGTCTAAAGCTGAAACCCTAAAGAGGTTTTCCGAACGTCCGGGTACGATCAGTAGCCAATATCTGCATGACTTGTATCGCTTCTTCAAATTAAACATACGCAGAAGTGAGTTTAGAGATATATTCAAAGAAAAGATAGAGTTACACAAAATATCAGCATTGAAAAATATCCTGTACCAGGAGGGCACACTAACCTCCATAGCAGATTTTCACTTTAAAAAAGAACATTGGGCAGAGACTGTTGAACTATATAAGGAAATAGAGCAGATGAACGGCCCTCTGAGCACACAGTCGGAGTTTTATCAGAAGTTAGGTTATGCTCTGCAAAAGCAGAAAAAATTGGAGGAAGCCATTGCTGCCTACCTGAAGGCAGATACCATAAAACCGGATAATATATGGATAAACCGTCATCTGGCCAGTTGTTACCGCCTGCTGCGCAACTTCAAAAAAGCACTGGAATATTACCGGAAAGCCGAAGAAGCTTTGCCGGAGAATCATAGTATTGTGTTTTATATAGGTAGCTGCCTGGCCGAATTGCAACAATTTGAAGAAGCACTGAATTACTTCTTCAAACTTGACTTCATGGAAAACGATTGCATCAAGGCATGGAGAGGTATCGGCTGGGGTTCATTCATCAGTGGTAAACTGGAGCAAGCGATCAATTATTATAATAAGGTGATAGAAAAAGCCCCACTTGCAGTAGATTATCTGAATGCCGGACACGTAGCATGGGTGTCCGGAAATATAGAGAAGGCCGCAGAGTTTTATGCCCGTTCTAAAGAGATGAGCGGAGATCAGGAAATATTTCTGGATATGTTCAACAAAGATAAAGTCTACCTCATCAAGCAAGGAATAAAAAAAGAGGATATCCCGTTAATGCTGGATTTACTATAATTCATCGAGGGGGGCAATAGTAAAATCAACTATTATTAAAACGCAGATTAACACTGAATTACGTAAAGAATAAATTATATTTGTGATAATTAGCGTTAATCTGCGTTTCTAAAGTTGCATATTGATAATTTCCTTCCGGCTTTTGACATACCTATAATGACTCAAACGTTAACTTATGACCTTTATTCACAAAAAAGGATATAATATAGCAAATAAACAGCCTTACATAGTGTGATATCCCAAAAGAATGTCGTTCTTTGCAGTACGAAACAATAAGAGGTTTATAATAATTTGCTTTCATATATGTATCTCCTCAGTTATCCACATTGAGTATTTCCATTCTGATTACTTTTTCTCAAAACTTTTTTATTGCATTATTAATTTTTTTATATTTACGTTTATGAACATGTATGTTGGAAACCTTAGCTACAATGTTAAGGAATCAGATTTGAGACAAGTAATGGAAGAGTATGGAACAGTAGAATCTGTAAAACTCATCACCGACCGCGACACAAGAAGATCAAAAGGTTTTGCCTTTATCGAAATGCCGGAAGCATCGGAAGCAAAAAATGCAATCACAGAATTGAACGGAGCAGAATATGCAGGCCGTCCGATGGTAGTGAAAGAAGCATTGCCCAGAAATTAAGATTAAACTCTGAGATAAGAAAGAAAAGGATATCGCTTGGCGATATCCTTTTTTGTTTATTGGAATTATTCCTTAAAGCAGGCACACACTATTACAGCCGTTTGAGCTCCTGATATAACCGCTGTATAGGCAATCCCATTACATTAAAATAGCTTCCTGAGATAGATTCCACACCGATAAAACCAATCCACTCCTGCACACCATAAGCCCCGGCTTTATCCATCGGGGTATATTTATCAACGTAATAAATGATTTCCTCTTCGGTCAATGTGGCAAATGTTACATCCGTAACAGCAGTAAAACTTTTCTGCCAATCACTGGTAGTAAGGCAAACCCCAGTAATAACCTGATGAGAAGTTCCGGAGAGCTTGCGCAGCATATCTATAGCCCCTTCCCTACCCTTAGGTTTCCCAAGCACCTCCCCATTCAACCACACAATGGTATCTGCTGTAATAAGCAACTCATCCGGCTGAATAAGAGATTTATAAGCATCGGCTTTCTCACGGGAGATATAAGCAGGAATTTCTGTCCCCTGCAAAGTATCGGGATAAGATTCGTCTACATCCGGAAGAGTTTTTACCACATAATCCACTCCCAGGCCAGACATCAGCTCTTTTCTACGAGGAGAATTAGAGGCTAACACAATATTGTATTTCTTTAAATTATCAAGCATAATAAATAAGTAGTCAGTAGTTAGTAGTTAGTAGTTAGTAGTCAGTAGTTAGAATCCGTTCGGCACAACTCCAATACACAAGATTCTAATTACCAACTCCTAAACTCCAAATTCCAATTCCATTCACCACCCAAAGGCATCATCTGACATCCATTTTCCGTGTACCTTCAGTACCTGTTCTATCACATCACGACCACAACCGTAACCACCTGCAGCGTGAGAGATGTATTTTGCCACCTTCTTTACTTCAGGAGCAGCATCTTTCGGGCAACATGGAAGACCACATTCCTGCATCACTTCAATATCGGGCACATCATCTCCCATGTACATTATTTCCTCATCCGTAAAACCATATTTATCACGAAACTCACGATAATCATGTATCTTCACAGCCGAACCCATATACAGATCAGTCACTCCCAAAGCTGAGAAACGAATACGCACAGCCTCCGTACGCCCGCCAGTAATAATGGCAATGCGCAACCCTTTTTTTACAGCCAACTGGATAGCATAGCCATCTTTAATGTTCACAGTACGCATCGGCTCACCCGACGGATGTAATGGAATCATATCCGCACTCAACACCCCATCTACATCAAAGGCAATGGCTTTTATCTTTTTGAGGTCGTAATTGATTGTACTCATAATGATATTTACGATTAAACGGTTTACGATTTACGATTGAAAATACTGCGGCTGATAAGCTCATAAAGTTGCTGCATTCCGGGATCATCAGAGAGCATGGCGAGATGATTGTTGATTACATTTTCATCATAGCGTATAGCAGGCCCGGTTTGGGCAGCTTTAGGGCTCAACTCATGTACTTTACGGGCTGTCTCGTCAATCAAAGGAAGCATTACATCGAACGGGAGATTATACTTCTCCAGCAATTCAGCTGCCAGCGCATACATATGGTTCGTAAAGTTACAAGTGAACACAGCAGCAAGATGCAAATTCTTGCGTTGTTCGGAAGTAGCTTCGTAAACACGCTCGGACAAAGTGACAGCGATAGCTTTGAGTAGTTCCGTATCCTCCGGTGTGGACGCTTCAATAAAGAAAGGAATCTCACGGAAGTCTACTTCACGTTGTTTACTAAACGTCTGCATAGGATAAAAAACACCGTAATGCTCTGCATGCCCCTCCCAGATACTCATTGGGATACTACCAGCCGTATGTACCATCAAAGCTTCTTTTCGCTTCCCAGACACAATTGCAGGAAGCAATTCCGCAACAGCCGAATCTTTCAGCGAAACGATATACAGCCGGGCAAATGAATTTATATCTTCCGGATGAATAGTAAATTCCGCTTCCACTTCTTCTGCCAACCGGCGGGCCGAATCTTCCGTACGACTATACACCTGCACGATACGAAATCCTTTACGATACAATGCCTTAGCCAGGTTTGTCGCCAGATTTCCGGCACCAATAAATACAATTGGCGTATCTTCTATACTTCTTTTCATCGCGTTGATATCAAATACAATATTCCTCCGATTATCAGCAATGCCAAAGGCAGCAGATAGGCGGACATACTTCCTAACAAAGCTACAATCAGACCGATATTCATCACAAGCCAAAGCCCTATCAGCACCAGACCAACAGATTTATCATGTTTGAGAAATAAGAAAATAACAGCTGTATACAGCAGGAAATTATCTTTATTCATCACCCACGGCAATCCAATGGCAGAAAAGTGTATCAGCTTGTCAATCAGGTAAAGCACGCCTATCACAATCAGAGTGACAGCAGTTGCCTTGTATGTATCTCTATTGTTGTTGGCTTTAGCAGCACTCACTGTTATTTTCCTCCGAATTTATTAATATGAATTTTCTCCCACTGCAGGTGGCTTTCGTCAAAAGGTTTACGTTCCATGCCTTTGTGTCCGATGGCGATAACAGACAGAACCTGAAGTTGCAAAGGTATATCAAGTACGCTACGCACATATTCGTCCGACGGCATGCCGGTAGCAGCATAGCGTTCACGGATTTGTACCCAGCAACTACCTAATCCCAGATCTTCAGCCTGCAATTGAAGCATAATAGAAGCAATAGAAGCATCTTCAATCCATACATCACTTGCCAATGGATCAGCAGTAACAACAATGGCAAGTGCAGCATCGGCAATAAAAGCAGAAGCCTGTTCCTTACAGTGCGAAAGCTTCTCCAATGTCTCTTTATCATCTACGGCAATAAACTGCCAACCATTACTACGTTTAGAGGTAGGCGCCATCAGTGCGGCTTTTAACAAGGTCACTACCTGCTCTTGTGAGAGTTCTTCGTCGGTAAACTTCCGCATACTGCGGCGGTTCTTTATTAATTCACTGAAATTTTCCATGCTATTTTTACTTTCTTTATACTTGCAAAGACAAGTGCAAAGATAATGCAAACTGAGAACAGAATAAAGTGAACTTGTTCATTTTTTATGCCAAGGTGCAGCTTATCTTCGCTTTTCGACAAAGATAAGGATAAAAACCGAAAAACTAAATAGTTCAGCAGGCTTGCTATAAACTGGAAAGTCATATAACAAGACTGTACACTTTGGTATGACAAGAATGTACAGCTTTGTAGTGCAAGGTTGTACACTTTTGCATGGTAAGGATGTACAATCTAATAAACACTGATTATCAGCCACTTACAAGCATCTTTATGAGATATTTTCCCGGCATCACTATCTTTGCCCACGAGGTCTGTGCCAACACCTTTCACACCGGAGTACCGATCTCCTCCGTAGTTCGACATTCGTAGAATGGCCTTTATGTCTCCGGTGTCCGTCACCTTAATCCGATCCAATGCCAGTAGCAAGCCGTCATAATTGTGCGTCTTTTTGTTGAGCGCATATTCCGGAGGTGGAGGCAAAATAGAATCCTCCTCCTCCTTCTTCTTCTTTTCTTCTACTTTACTTTCTTTTACTTTACTTTGTCTGAAAATGTCTGCATTTTCCAGACTCAACTCCATCTGAACAGGAAAAATGTTCGCATTTTCTGAGTTCATACTCTCTTTCTGTTTACATTTTATCTCTTCCCCCTTACATTTCACCTCTTCTAACAAATAGGGTAATTTTGATAAATCCCTCTTTCCCAAGCTATTATTAAAATTGAAATAAAATCCGTATCTTTGCACTGATAAACAAATTATCATTATGAAAAATCGAATAACCCGAGACGATTACATCAAAGCGAATCGTAAAGCCAGCCGTGAGGCTGAAATTGAGAAGTACAGTCATCCTATTTGCTACAAACGGGTGCACCAGTCAAAAAAAGTATATAACCGCAAAAAGATGAAGGCAGGCGATAAGGCTCTGCCTTTTTTTATACAATTTGCGTAAGCTTTCCGGTGAGTGAGTCAATGATAAAACCATGCACACGAACATCAGAAGGAATCAGCGGATGACGAATAATAGAATCAACAGTTTCGCATACAGATTTCTCCGTATCATCAAAGCCACCCAACCAGGAATGAAAATCAACACCACAAAAGTGAATCATATCGATCAGATCTTCACGAATCCCCCGGGCTTTCATTCGTTCAAGGATCTCCTCGCTATCCATGTGATGAGCTCCGCAATCAGAATGAGCAATAACCATAATCTCCTCTACACCAAGTTCATAGATAGCGACCAACAAACTACGGATAACACTACCGAAAGGATGGGAAATAACGGCCCCGGCATTCTTTATTATTTTTGCATCACCATTTCTCAGACCAAGAGCGGCAGGAAGTAATTCTGTCAAACGGGTATCCATACAAGAAAGAATAGCAAGCTTCTTATCAGGGTATTTATTAGTTATATATTTTTCGTAACCCTTATTCTCTACAAACTGCTTGTTAAAAGCAATAATTTCTTCTACCATAATTTCAGTCAATTTCTAAATGTTATGACAAATGTAGTAAACATCTGCATTATGTTACAACAAAACAATCGTCTTTCTTGTTGAAAAGATAAATAAAAAGATGTAAATTTGCCACAAGATGCCCTTAAAGCTTACTACATATTATCGCGGGAGTGAAATTCCCGAGCTACCGGGAAAAAATACATTTCACTCCAAGGAGTTGTTTCTGATATATGAAGCAACACCAGGATATGCGCCGGTGTTTATCGTTGCAACTGACAACGGAAAACCGATAGCCAGACTGCTTGCGGGGATACGTACAAACAAAAGGCTCTTTCCTCCTTCTATCGTTCGTCGTTGTGAAGTGTATGGCACGGGAGAATATCTGTTAGAGGATACCACCGACAAAGAAGCCATATTCGGAGAAATGCTGGAACATCTTACTGCGGAAGTACTACGGGATTCTTTTATGATAGAATTTCGTAACCTGGATAATGCACTATTCGGATACAAACATTTCAGGGCAAATGGGTACTTCCCCATCAACTGGCTGCGGGTACGCAATTCATTGCATAGCCAGAAAACGGCAGAAGAGCGAATCAGTCCTTCACGAATCCGGCAAATTAAGAAAGGTCTTAGAAACGGAGCTAAAGTGGAAGAAGCGCACTCGGTAGAAGAAATACAGGAATTCTCACACATGCTGTATAAAATATACTCATCGCATATACGCAAACATTTTCCTCACATCGAATTCTTTCGCCACATGGAAGAAAGATTGATGCATAGCGATCAGGGAAAAATTTTCATTGTACGATATAAAGAGAAAATCATTGGCGGGGCTGCATGTATCTATTCGGGAGACAGTGCTTACTTGTGGTTCTCGGGAGGTATGCGAAAAACATATGCATTGCAATATCCTGGTATTTTGGCAGTATGGATGGCACTAAAAGATGCATACGAACGCGGATACCGGCATTTGGAATTCATGGATGTAGGGCTTCCTTTCAAAAAACACGGATATCGTGAATTCGTTCTTCGTTTCGGCGGAAAACAAAGCAGCACACGCCGCTGGTTCCGTTTCAGATGGACGTGGCTGAATAATTTATTTACCAAGATATACGTTTAGAACGATTTTTCCGTTATTATCTCATTAGGCAACGATAGCGGATATGAATAAGCGTCTCTCAAATCTATTTCTATTTTTACTATTCACTTTCCCCGTCCTGGCTCAACAGGTCAAGATAGGAGGTGTCATTACTGATGAAAACGGAGAACCCGTAGAACTGGCTACCGTACGTATAGAGGGAACAGCTATTGGTACTGTCAGTAATCTGAAAGGAAAATATTCACTTAAATTTACGTCAAGAGATACAGTAACGGTGATATATTCAATGATAGGATATAACACCCGGAAACGCGTATTGGTAAATCCACAGGGAAATATCAGCATCAATATGACCCTGCCTGCTTTAGGATACGAACTGGGAGAGGTAACCATTACAGAAAGCCGCCGGCAAACCAACACAGTACAACAGATAGACATGAAAGCCAATAAACTGATGCCGGATGCGTCAGGAGGAAATATCGAGTCGATCATTGCAACACAAGCCGGAGTAAGTTCAAACAATGAGCTGAGTTCTCAATATAATGTACGTGGAGGAAGCTTTGACGAAAATATGGTTTATGTGAACGGAATAGAAGTTTACCGTCCGTTGCTGGTACGTTCCGGCCAACAGGAAGGATTAAGCTTTATCAATCCGGATATGGTGGAGAGCGTAGGTTTCTCATCGGGTGGATACGAAGCACGATACGGAGACAAAATGTCATCTGTACTGGATATCACCTATAAAAAGCCAGAGCATTTTGAAGCAACAGGAGCATTCAGCTTATTAGGAGTTTCTGCTTATGCAGGTTTTGGCAATAAGAAATTTTCATGGACCAACAGTATCCGTTATAAAAGTAACCGCTACTTATTGGGGACACTGGATACAAAAGGAGAATATGACCCACAGTTTATAGATTATCAAACATTTATAAGCTGGAGACCAAGTAAAAGATGGGAAGTAGGATTCATCGGGAATATATCTGAAAACAAGTATATCTTCCAACCCGAGGACCGTACCACACGATTCGGGACATTAGAATCTGCACGCGAATTCAAAGTATACTTTGACGGACAGGAACGAGATCTTTTCCGTACTTTCTTTGGTGCAGCCAATGCTACGTATAACTTTGACGAAAATAACAGCCTGACTTTCCAGGCCTCTGCTTTCCAAACCAAAGAACAGGAAACTTATGACATCAGCGGACAGTACTGGCTCAATGAGCTTGACTCTTCCGGAGAAGAGTCTGATACTGAAACAGGCGAAACAATAGGGGTAGGTACGTATATGGAACATGCCCGCAACTATCTTAATGCCAAAGTACAAAGTTACTCCTTTACAGGACGCCACCGTATCAAACGCCACGCCATCCAATGGGGATTGGAGTTAAAGACCGAACGTATCAAAGATAAACTACGTGAGTGGGAAATGCGTGACTCTGCCGGATATTCATTGCCACAGGTGCCGGACGGCCCAGAGTTGATTTACAGCCTCTCCTCCAAAAATGATATCAATAGTAGCCGTCTCTCTCTTTATGCACAAGATAGCTATAAGTTTCAGACCGGAGCAGGGCTATTCACTCTTACAGCAGGAATCCGTGGCAGCTACTGGAGCTGGAACAAAGAATTTATCGTAAGCCCAAGAGCCTCACTTGCACTCATCCCCAAACTTAACGAAAAGTTTACAATCCGGGTAGCAGCAGGTGTATATTATCAGGCTCCTTTCTATAAAGAATTCCGCGATACGACTATGGTGAACGGAATGGCAACCGTAACACTCAACAAGAATATCAAATCACAACGTTCCATACATTTTGTTGCCGGAAGCGATTACAGTTTCCGGGCTGTGGGACGCCCGTTCAAATTTACGGCAGAGGTGTACTACAAAGCGTTAAGCAATCTTATTCCTTATAACGTTGATAACGTCCGCGTCAGTTACTACGGACGCAATATGGCAAGCGGTTACGCAACAGGACTCGATATGAAACTGTTTGGAGAGTTCGTACCCGGAACTGATTCGTGGCTCACATTTTCGGTAATGAAAACCGAAGAAAAGATAAACGGCAAGTGGCTCCCCCGCCCTACCGACCAGCGATATAATCTTTCGCTCTACTTCACTGATTACTTTCCGGGAAGTACGAAATGGAAGATGAATCTCAAAGGTACTCTTGCCGGTGGACTTCCTTTCGGACCTCCCCACAGCGGACGTGAAGAAGCCGTATTCCGTACGCCTTCCTATCGCCGTGTAGACATTGGTATGTCTCGTGTTTTGATAGACAATACAGACAAGCACAAAACCGGATTCGGACGCAATATTCGTAGCATGTGGTTAGGGTTGGATGTTTTCAATTTGCTCAATATCAGCAACGTTAACTCCTATTATTGGGTAACTGATGTGCACAATAACCAGTTTGCAGTACCCAATTACCTTACATCTCGTCAAATCAACGTCAGACTGCTGATTGACTTTTGAAATTAAATGCTGAAATATTTCTTTATTAACGAAGAATTGATTTTCTTTGTGCTGGTTTAAAAGGAACCAAAAAACTAATTTAAAGCCAATATAAAGAACACAGTTATGAAGATTTCACACATTGAACACTTGGGCATTGCTGTAAAAAGCATTGAAGAAGCCCTACCGTACTACGAGAATGTATTAGGTCTGAAATGTTACAATATCGAAACAGTAGAAGACCAGAAAGTGAGAACAGCTTTCCTTAAAGTAGGCGAAACAAAAATCGAACTGTTAGAACCAACCTGTCCCGAAAGTACCATTGCTAAGTTTATTGAAAATAAAGGTGCAGGCGTTCATCATGTGGCATTTGCTGTTGAAGACGGCGTAGCCAATGCATTGGCAGAAGCTGAAAGTAAAGAAATTCGTCTCATCGATAAAGCTCCCCGTAAAGGTGCCGAAGGACTTAACATCGCTTTCCTTCACCCGAAATCAACGCTGGGCGTATTGACTGAACTTTGTGAACACTAAAATCATTGACGATTAGACAATTTACGATTGAAGTTTCTTTTACTAAATTACTAACAGTTATTTCAATTGTAAATCGTAAATCGTAAATTGTCTAATCGTAAATTCTATAAATCCTTTAAAACAAGAAAGACTCATGAGTAACCAGCTTGAAAAAGTAAAAGAGCTTATTGAACTTCGTGCTCAGGCTCGTTTAGGTGGTGGCGAAAAGGCTATTGAAAAACAACACGCAAAAGGCAAATACACTGCCCGCGAGCGTATTGCACAGCTGCTGGATGAAGGCAGTTTCGAAGAATTGGATATGTTCGTACAACACAGATGTACTAACTTTGGCCAGGAAAAAAAGCACTTCTTAGGTGACGGTGTTGTAACTGGGTATGGAACAATCGAAGGAAGATTAGTATATGTTTTCGCACAGGATTTCACTGTATTCGGTGGTTCACTGTCGGAAACCATGGCACAGAAAATATGTAAAGTGATGGATATGGCCATGAAAATGGGTGCTCCTGTTATCGGTATCAACGACTCGGGTGGCGCACGTATTCAGGAAGGTATCAATGCACTTTCCGGTTATGCTGAGATATTCCAGCGTAACATCATGGCATCAGGAGTGATCCCACAGATCTCTGGTATCTTTGGTCCTTGCGCAGGTGGTGCTGTTTACTCTCCTGCCCTGACCGACTTTACACTGATGACTGAAGGAACTTCTTATATGTTCCTCACTGGTCCGAAAGTGGTAAAGACTGTGACAGGCGAAGACGTATCGCAGGAAGACCTCGGTGGCGCAAGTGTTCATGCAACCAAATCAGGTGTAACTCACTTTACTGCCGAAACCGGTGAAGAAGGTCTGTCAATAATCCGCCACCTTCTTAGTTTTATCCCGCAGAACAATCTTGAAGAAGCTCCGCTAATGGAGTGTACAGATCCTATCGACCGTATGGATGATCTTCTGAATGAGATTATTCCGGACAGCCCGAATAAGCCATACGATATGTATGAGGTGATTGGTGCTATCATCGATAATGGCGAATTCCTCGAAGTACAAAAAGATTATGCCAAAAATATTATCATCGGATTTGCCCGTATGAACGGACAATCTGTAGGTGTGGTTGCCAACCAGCCCAAATATCTGGCAGGTGTACTTGACAGCAATGCATCTCGTAAGGGTGCCCGCTTCGTTCGTTTCTGCGATGCATTCAATATTCCTTTGGTAACCCTGGTAGACGTTCCGGGATTCCTTCCGGGAACAGGACAAGAATACAATGGTGTTATTCTGCATGGTGCGAAGTTGCTTTACGCTTACGGTGAAGCTACTGTGCCTAAAGTAACTGTAACACTGCGTAAATCATATGGTGGTTCACACATCGTAATGAGTTGCAAACAACTCCGTGGTGACATGAACTATGCATGGCCAACAGCTGAAATTGCTGTAATGGGTGGTGCAGGTGCTGTGGAAGTATTGTATGCAAAAGAAGCCAAAGAACAGGAAAACCCGGCTCAATTCCTGGCAGATAAAGAAGCAGAATACACTAAGCTATTTGCTAATCCGTATAATGCGGCTAAATATGGTTACATTGACGATGTTATCGAACCGAGAAACACTCGTTTCCGCATCATCCGTGCATTGCAACAGTTGCAGACTAAGAAACTAACAAACCCTGCCAAAAAGCACGGCAATATTCCATTGTAACAAATAAAACCTGATTGTTATGAATAAAAAAAGAATTGGAATATTTATCGCGTTAGTAGCAGTAGTTTGCTTAGGACTGAACGCACAAAGAGCTACAAGTCTTAAAATCAATGAAGTTCTGGTAACCAACGAACAGAATTATCAAGATGACTATGGCTTGCATAATGCATGGATAGAAATATTCAACACCTCTTTTGCTACGGTCAATATCGAAGGCTGCTATCTGACGAACGATAAAGATAATCCGACAAAATATCCTATTCCTAAAGGAGATATACTGACGCAGATTAAACCTCGCCAACATACTCTGTTTTGGGCAGACGGAATGCCAAATCGTGGAACATTCCATGTGAACTTTACGCTTGACCCCAATAAGGAAAATTACATTGCTTTGTATGATTCGAACGGCAAAACATTGATTGACGAAGTCACTATTCCTGCCGGAATACTTGCCGACCAGTCATATGCCCGCCAAGAGGACGGAAGTGCAAATTGGGTGATTAAAGGAGGAGGAGAACACAGTTATGTAACTCCGAGTACTAATAATATGACTCAAGACAAGAATGAAAAAATAGAAAACTTCAAAAAACACGATGAGGATGGTTTTGGTATGGCTATCATTGCAATGTCGGTTGTGTTTATTGGTTTGATATTATTGTATGTTTCATTCAAAATAGTAGGTAATATTGCAGTTAAATTAGGTAAGAAAAATGCAATGAAAGCAATTGGTATCACTGATAAGGCAGAAGCCAAAGAAAAGAACTTAGGTAGTCATTCCGGAGAAGAAGCTGCCGCCATCGCTATGGCTCTGCACGAATTCATGAATGATGCACACGATGTTGAAGACATGATTCTGACTATCAATAAAGTAAAACGTACCTATTCACCTTGGAGTTCTAAGATCTACACTTTACGTCAGACTCCTAAAAGATAATTATTAACCCTAATAAATTGAAGCAATGAAACAATATAAATATAAAATCAACGGAAACCTCTACAACGTTACAGTAAACGATCCGGAGGAAAATATCGTGAACGTTGAGGTAAACGGAACTCCTTACAAAGTGGAGTTGGACAAACCGGTAAAACCTGCTGTCGCTCCGAAACCTGTAACCCGTCCCGCTGCTGCTCCAAAAACAGATAGTGGTGCACCTGTAGTGCAACGTCCTGCAAACACTGGTTCCGGAAAGAAAGACGGTGTGAAATCTCCGCTACCAGGTGTTATCCTTGATATTAAAATAAAAGAAGGCGACACAGTGAAAAAAGGCCAGACCGTAATCATCCTTGAAGCTATGAAGATGGAAAACAATATCAACGCTCACAAGGATGGAAAGGTTGTAGAAATCAAAGTTAAACAAGGAGATTCCGTACTGGAAGGTACAGACCTCGTAATCATTGAATAATTATGGGAGATTTCTTATCATTTTTGGGGAATAACCTTATTGACTTTTGGGGATTTACGGGTTTTGCAAATGCAACGCCGGAACATCTTGTCATGCTGTTGGTTGGACTCTTTTTTATCTATCTCGCAATAGCAAAAGAGTTTGAACCGATGCTTCTTATCCCTATTGGCTTTGGTATCCTCATCGGTAATATTCCCTTCAACATGGAAGCCGGACTAAAAATAGGCATCTATGAAGAAGGTTCCGTACTGAATATACTCTATCAGGGAGTAACCTCTGGTTGGTATCCGCCACTCATTTTCCTGGGTATCGGAGCCATGACGGACTTCTCGGCACTGATCTCCAATCCGAAACTGATGCTGATCGGAGCTGCTGCACAATTTGGTATTTTCGGTGCTTACATCATTGCACTTCTTATGGGATTTGAGCCGAATCAGGCCGGTGCTATCGGTATTATCGGTGGTGCGGATGGTCCTACGGCTATCTTCCTTTCATCTAAATTAGCTCCGAACCTGATGGGTGCCATTGCCGTGTCGGCTTATTCATACATGGCATTGGTTCCGGTGATACAACCGCCTATCATGCGTCTGTTGACTACTAAGAAAGAACGTGTGATCCGTATGAAACCGCCAAGAACCGTATCTCATACAGAAAAGGTTATCTTCCCGATTGTAGGTCTGTTGCTTACAACATTCCTTGTTCCTTCAGGTCTACCTTTGTTAGGTATGTTGTTCTTCGGTAATTTATTGAAAGAAAGTGGTGTAACCCGTCGTTTGGCAAATACGGCCAGTGGTCCGTTGATTGATACAATCACTATCTTATTAGGATTGACGGTAGGTGCTTCTACACAGGCTTCCGAATTCTTAACCTGGAGTTCTGTACAGATCTTTATTCTGGGTGCTATCTCATTTATTATTGCTACAACAGCTGGTGTTCTATTTGTGAAATTCTTCAACCTCTTCTTGAAGAAAGATAATAAGATCAATCCGCTGATTGGTAATGCAGGTGTATCCGCAGTTCCTGACTCTGCACGTATTTCACAGGTTGTAGGTCTGGAATATGATCCGACCAACTACCTGTTGATGCATGCTATGGGCCCGAACGTGGCAGGTGTTATCGGTTCAGCAGTTGCTGCCGGTATCTTGTTAGGATTCCTTATGTAAGCCATCATTTAATTATCAAAATAGTAAAGGCGTTCTCTATATGCAGGGAACGCCTTTATTGTATGCAGGCAACACCTTCCCCCCTCACTGGCACAACAATGAAAACGTTTGCATAAATATATAAGAGACAGCAGGAAAAGAAAATAATTCATTTCAGGAATTTGTCCTATATTAGCATCGGTAAAATCCATAACACACTAATATCATGAAGAAATTGTTATTTATCTTAGGTTCTTTTCTACTGTCTCTTAATACTTATGCAGCTATGAATGTGAACAAAATCGATCCACCTTTCTGGTATACCGGCATGAAGAATCCGGAACTCCAGCTTATGGTTTACGGCGAAGGTATTGGTAATGCCTCCGTATCCGTCAACTACCCCGGAGTATCACTCAGCAGCACCGTAAAGCTGGAAAGTAATAACTATCTGCTCGTCTACCTGCACCTGGATAAAGAGGTGAAACCCGGTAAACTACCCCTTACTTTTACTATCGGAAAAAAGAAACTGGTAAAAGAATACGAACTGAAGGCACGTAGTAAAAAGGGATGCGAACACAAAGGTTTCGATGCATCCGACGCTCTCTACCTGCTGATGCTGGACCGTTTTGCAAATGGAAATCCGGACAATGATAACATTCCGGGTATGTCACCCTATAAAGTAGATCGTAATGATCCTAACGCCCGTCATGGTGGTGATCTGACAGGTATCGAGCAACACTTGGATTATTTTGAAGATTTAGGTGTAACCGCTCTTTGGTTTACTCCGGTACTGGAAAACAATATGGAAGGTGGTTCCTATCATGGCTATGCTACTACTGATTATTACAAAGTTGACCCACGTTTCGGGACAAATGAGGAGTATCGCCAACTCATTGCCAAATCTCACGAACGAGGCATAAAGATTGTGATGGATATGATTTTCAACCATTGCGGTGTAGAACATCCTTGGATAAAAGACATGCCTTCAAAGGATTTCTTCAATAATCCCGATCATGAGAAAAACTTCGTGCAGACCTCTTTCAAACTGACTCCGCACGTTGACCCATACGCCTCTAAATATGACTTCGATCAGATGAACAATGGTTGGTTTGTGACAGTAATGCCCGACCTGAACCAGAAAAACCCACATGTTTATAGGTATCTGGTACAAAATAGTTTCTGGTGGATTGAATATGCCAATATTGATGGTATCCGTATGGATACATATCCGTATGCAGATTACGATGCCATGAGTAACTGGATGAAGGAACTGAACGAGGAATACCCCAACTACAACACAGTAGGCGAAACATGGGTGACAGAACCGGCTTATACAGCCTGGTGGCAGAAAGACTCAAAGCTGTCAGCTCCTCAAAACAGTAATCTGAAAACAGTTATGGATTTCAGTTTCTTTGATAAAATCAATACAGCAAAGAATGAACAAACAGAGACTTGGTTTAAAGGGCTGGACCGTGTATATAACAGTTTTGTATACGACTTCCTCTACCCTAACCCGACTTCCGTACTGGCATTCATCGAAAACCATGATACAGATCGTTTTTTAGGTGAAGGTAGTAATCTGGCCATGCTGAAACAAGCCTCTACCCTATTATTGACTACGCGCCGTATCCCGCAACTGTATTATGGAACAGAAATCATGATGAACGGAGTAAAGAGTAAAAGCGATGGTTATGTACGTAAAGACTTTCCCGGCGGATGGGCAGGTGATAAAGAGAATGCACTGACAGCCGAAGGACGCACTAAATTGCAGAACGAATGTTACAACTTCTATAAAACATTACTGAACTGGCGTAAAGGCAACGATGTGATTGGTAAAGGCAGTATGACACAATTCATGGTACAAAACGGTGTATACGCTTATGCCCGCCAATATGAAGGTAAAACCGTATTTGTAATGCTAAACGGTACAGATAAAGAAACAACTCTGCCACTGACTTTCTACAAAGAAATTCTAAAAGATAAGGTACAGGGAAAAGACATCCTGACCGGAAAGATAATCAATCTAAACGGTGAACTGAAAATGGCGCCGAGAGAGTCTCTGGTAATAGAGCTATAAAGTAACTAACCGGCAAAGCCTGAAACTTTCACGGAAACTATTCAAGAAAGAGAAGGAATATAATCCGGGAAAAGTTTGATATATCTCTTTTTTATCGTACCTTTACAAACATAATAATAAAGTAGTTTCAGTTAAACTGCAATAGACCGGAGAGGTGATGACTTCTCCGGTCTTTTTTTGCATATCCGCTCAGTAATCTCCTACAAAGGGTACATATCACCCATATACTATCGGGAAACATGAACATTCCACAAAACGATAAAGGTGGCCGTAGTCAAAACAGGAGATGATATGGTATAAAAATGACAGGGACTGCTCCCTTACGCTAAGAGAGCAGCCCCTGTTTTCTCAATTCTCCGTTAGAATCGGCTAACAGTAGTAACATTGCAGAAGGTATTGGATAATAACATCCGCCGATTCTTTTCTTTTTTCTTCCGGAAAGAGGTATACTCACCATGCAAAGAGTGATTTCCCGGAAGATCTCCCTGTATATTCGTGTGTGATGCGTCTACAATGAGCCAGAAACAACACAGCTATCATCCGGCTAACAGACAACAAACTGTCTGCATCGGATAGCATGTTCCGATTAAAATAGAATAAGTTTGTCACTCAACTACTTATTATACCCACAAATATAAACAAAATCTGAATCAAAGATACATTATAACAAGAAAAAACACAAAAAAAGCTGTACCATTTACAGGCACAGCTTTCTACATATCAAAGTGGAAAATTATTTAGCCAATTTATTGTCTGAGCCAAGTACATTAAGGATTTTGTGCTTGTACAGTTTTTCCATATTATCACGAGCCGGGCCCAAGTATTTACGTGGGTCGAACTCAGCCGGTTTTTCAGCAAATACCTGACGGACAGCAGCAGTCATAGCCAGACGACTATCAGAGTCGATATTAATTTTGCAAACTGCTGACTTAGCAGCTTTACGCAATTCTTCTTCAGGAATACCGATAGCAGCTTTCAGTGCACCACCATATTTGTTGATAGTTTCAACTTCTTCTTCAGGAACTGAAGATGAACCGTGAAGCACGATTGGGAAGCCCGGAAGTTTCTCCATTACAGCATCCAATACTTCAAATGCCAAAGGAGGAGGAACCATACGGCCAGTCTTCGGATCAATGTGGCACTGTTCCGGAGTAAACTTATAAGCACCGTGAGAAGTACCAATAGAAATAGCCAATGAATCACAACCTGTACGGGTAGCGAAATCAATTACTTCTTCAGGGTCAGTATAAGTGTGGTGGTCTGAAGAAACTTCATCTTCAACACCTGCCAATACACCAAGCTCACCTTCTACAGTTACATCAAACTGATGAGCATAGTCTACTACCTTCTTAGTCAGAGCAACGTTTTCTTCGTAAGGAAGATGAGAACCGTCGATCATTACTGAAGAGAAACCTGAATCGATACAGCTCTTGCAAGTTTCAAAAGTATCTCCGTGGTCAAGATGCAAAACGATTTCAGGATGAGCGCAACCCAATTCCTTTGCATATTCTACAGCACCCTGAGCCATATAACGCAATAAAGTAGCGTTAGCATACTGACGAGCACCTTTAGATACCTGAAGAATAACCGGAGATTTTGTTTCTACAGCAGCCTTGATAATGGCCTGCATCTGTTCCATATTGTTGAAGTTAAAAGCAGGAATAGCATATCCGCCTTTAATAGCCTTAGCAAACATCTCTCTTGTGTTTACCAGTCCTAAATCTTTGTAATTTACCATTTTGTTTAAAAGTTTATTGTTAGTGAATAAAAATTCTATGCAAAAGTACACATTATAGTTTTAATACAAAACCAAAGCGTAAGAAATATCCTCGATAATGAGTACAAATCAATCCTATTTCAGAGTCTTAAATATCATTTAATAGTCGATTGTAATCTCTACGTAGCAAAGGGAGAGCTTATTTCTTCAAATAAATAATAGTCGGCAAATGATCACTATAACCATTCAGCCAAAGTTTTCCGCCATGTGTACGCAAAGGCGAACCTTTGTACTTTCCATCCTGCTGAAAAAGATATTCACGGATAAAGACCTCATTGTGATCGTATTTCAATCCTTTTTTGGCATTGAGCAACGTAGGCGAAATAACAATCTGATCAAACAAGTTCCACTTGCCACGATAAAGCAACGTGCCTACTCCTTTATCTTCCAGTGTTTCCCACCAGGGATTGAACATATCATGTTTCTTCACCTCTTTCTTATATTTCTTTGCACCCAGGGTAGCCATACTCTGATCCATCGGATCATCATTCATATCTCCCATAACAATCAGTTTCAATTTCTTATTATCTTGTTGCAAAGAATCGATCAATGCACGTACCTGTCGGGCAGCATGTACACGCACAGGTTCGGCAGCTCCACGCGAAGGCCAGTGGTTTACAATAAAACAAACGTTATCTCCCGCCATCTTACCATTTACAATCAGAAAACCCCGTGTTTTGTGTATCGTATCTCCTTCAAAAGGGGTAGAGAGTACCAATTTACTTGATGAAACCGTAAATTGTTTCGGATCATAAAGCAGTGCACAATCAATCCCCCGCTTATCCGGTCCTTCATAATGTACAATCTCATAGCCGGAAGAAGCCAATGCAGGTTGCTTCACCAGGTCATCAAGCACCCTCCTGTTTTCTGCTTCAGCCACACCGATAGCAGCAGGACCGCCAGGCACTTTATCCCGGGATATCTCACTCAACACTTTCGCCAGATTCGTTAACTTTGCCATATACTTTTCCGTATCCCACTGTTTGGGTCCGTCCGGCAGATACTCAAAGTCGTTCTTACCGGCATCATGAATAGTATCAAACAAGTTTTCAAGATTATAAAACGCAACACTATAGAGGCCTTTGTCGGATTCTTGTGCCTGTCCACCAATAGTAATCAGCAACAAGAAGTTTAATACAACAATCAATTTTTTCATATTACAAATAATTTAATAAGTAGTATTTCAAATTTAGTTCATACTATGACAGCGTTTTATTGAAACGCACATGATCGCAGATTTTCGCAGATTAAATGGCTGCGCTATACTTGAACGATGATATGCTTTGCGTGAATCTGTGAGTTTCTGCGTTTCAATAATAATATCGTATAATTTAGAACGATTACTTAATCGTACTAAATAATAATATGCCAATTACTATGCAACATCATAGCGAAGCCAATTGGCACAATGGCACATTATCCTCTACAAAAGTCTTAAAAAAAAGCGAGAATCATTGTTTTTTTCCCAATCTTTTTTCTATTTCACAGAAAAGCATTATCTTTGCGCACTGAAAATGACCATTACACTATTTCTTACCAAAATAGTAACAGAATATAAATTAAAAAAACAGATACTGAAATGAAAAAAGGCCTTCATCCAGAATCATACCGTCCGGTAGTATTCAAAGATATGTCAAATGGTGATATGTTTTTGTCTCAATCAACAGTAAACACTAAAGAAACCATCGAATTCGAAGGTGAAACTTATCCGTTGCTGAAAATTGAAATCTCAAGTACTTCTCACCCGTTCTACACTGGTAAATCTACATTGGTAGATACAGCAGGTCGCGTTGATAAGTTCATGAGCCGTTACGGTGACCGTAAGAAAAAATAATCCGTTAGTCGGTTGACTATAAAAAAAGAGGAAGTTTCAAATGAAACTTCCTCTTTTTTTATAGATATTCATTGATCAACCGGGTAAAAAATATATCTTTGTATACAAAAACATATCCTAAACAACAACAAGCAATATATTCTCCTATGAAGACCTATATACAAAGTACAGGCTTAATACTCTTTTTATTCTCATGCCTTACGCTCAAAGCCGGTAACTCTCTTTTATTTCATCCCGATTCTGTACCAGCTTCCATACAAGCACTCGAAGAATATTATCAAAAGCCCCAGGAATATATCAAACACTGGAATATACTAAAGGCAAGGGCAGATTCAATAAATAGTGTAAGGGATGAGTTCTTTTTGTACAAAGACAGAAATTATTTTCACTATATAGGTGGAGAGATAGACAGTCTACGTAAATACACAGCCATAGTAAAAGATTTATGCCTGAAATACAAAGACGTACATGGATTTTATTACAACTGGCTTCTACTTAGTGAAGGCTATAATAATGTAGGGAATGGAAAGGCAGGTACTTTTGAAAATGAACAAATGTACAACTATGCCAGAGAAAACAAGAGTGAAACAGGTATGGCATACAATCAGTTTGCCATTGCTTCCGGTTATCTTGCAGCCAGGGACAACCAAAAAGCAGAACCATACCTCGTCCGGGCCATGCGGAAATTCTATCAGATGAAACGATGGGATATCTATGCCGTATTGGCCTCCAATGAGATAATTCTTCTGTCGGCAGCAAACCGTGAAACAGAGTCTCAAAAAGTATTCCAACAATTAGACTCACTTGCCAATTTAGCCTTGGTAGGTAAACTACACGGATTCCCACCCAGAAATATTGCCATGACCAAATATCTGGTATTCAATAAATGCGTCAATAGCGGAGACATAAAAACATTCAAAAAATATCTGTCCGAGCTGGAAGAAGTATATAGAAAATATCCTTCTATCCCCCGGTTCTATCTATTTGACGGCAAACAGACCTACGCATATCTGATGAAAGATTATATTATGCAGGCTGCCTATATAGATTCGTGTGCCAACTACTACAAATCGCGAAACAGTAAAGAGAATATGAGGCGCATGTATCTGAACGGGGCAAATGCACTTGCCATGGCAAACAAATACGATGAAGCCTACCACAAACTGATTTCAGTGATTGAGTTGGGAGATACCCTTTCATGGGAAAAGACTCAGAAACAACTGAATTATCTATCGACCAAATATGATGTCAATAAGCTAAAACTGGAGAAGCAGGAACTCAGTCTGAAAGCACGTAATATGCAATTATTACTAACCATTGGCATTGGCATAATCTTACTCTTTATTCTGTTTTTCCGCATGACTGTTTATAGACGGCAATTAAAATTGAATGCCAAGATACACCAACAGGATCTACAACTGATTGCAGCAAACGAAAAAATACAAAAGGCAAATGAGATGAAAAATGTATTCATACAAAATATGAATCATGAAATCCGCACTCCATTAAACACGATAGTAGGTTTCGCTGATTGTCTGGCAACTCCTAACACCTTTTCTTCTGATGAAATAAAAGAAATCAGTAACACAATAAAAACCAACAGCGACCATCTTTTAAGACTTATCAGCGATATGTTATCCATCGCAAGTCTTGACAGCGACAGTGAAGAACCAATGAAGAGTTCTTTCTCTGTCAATGAATGTTGCAACCATGTCATCGATGAAGTTAAAGAGTTTGCAAATACCAATGTTCATCTGCATGCCACTCTCAAAGAAGAAGACTTTACAATGATCTCCGACAGGAAAATGATTCATCAGATACTGTTCAACTTATTGCACAACGCTGTGAAGTTCACCCCTGAAGGCGAAATTGAATTAAGTTATGAGATCACTCCTGATAAAAAGGAAGTCCGTTTCCTGGTACGTGACACCGGAATAGGTATTCCCAAAGAAGAACAAAAGAAAGTTTTTGAACGATTCTATAAAGTAAATTCATTTACACAAGGTTCCGGATTAGGATTATCTCTTTGTCAGATTCTGGTTCAAAGGCTTCAGGGTAGCCTCTATCTTGACAATGAGTATAAAGAAGGAAGTCTGTTTGTATTTATACATCCGCTTTCATAGGAGGTAAACATTTCTGCAACCCAATGATAAAACTTTCTGGTATAACGCATTGCTATACCAAAACTCCTTCGTACTTTTGCAGCCGTTTTTATTATATATATTTATATGATAACATTTGATTCCCACAAATGGGTATCACGCAGCAAAAGCGTCCTCCATTTTATTACTGATCGATGTAAAGCCTTTTGGGGCTGGTACACAAACCTTTACCACGAAGCTCGTTGGTATAAAAAAGCAATCCTCTCTTGTACAACTTTTCTTGTTCTGTTCCTGCTTTATTTGGGTATGGTGGACATCAATTTTTTATGGATGTTTGGTAAATCTCCCAGCCTGTCAAGCATACACAATCCGAGTCAGCCGATAGCTTCAGAAATCTATAGTGCAGACAGTGTGCTTATCGGTAAGTTCTTTCGTGAAAACCGTAGTCCGGTGAAGTACGAAGAGATATCTCCAAAACTTATCAAGACGCTGATATGTACAGAAGACGAGCGGTTTTATAATCACTTCGGAATAGATATCCAGGGAGTTTTCTCGGCCATTAAAGATATGGCACGAGGGCAGGCACGAGGCGCAAGTACCATTACCCAACAACTGGTAAAGAATATGTTTAAGGTGCGCTCTCAATATTCTACAGGACTATTAGGCAAAATCCCGGGAGTGAAGTTACTGATAATGAAATCTAAAGAGTGGATTACTGCTGTCAAGATAGAATGCTTTTATACAAAAGAAGAGATCCTGACCATGTATCTCAATACGGTAGACTTCGGCAGCAATGCTTATGGTATCAAAACAGCCAGCAGTACATATTTCCATACCAGCCCTCAAGATATAACTTACGAACAGGCAGCTACACTTGTGGGGTTACTGAAAGCAACGACCACTTACAACCCACGTCTCAATCCCAAAAACAGTCTGAAACGTCGCAATGTAGTACTGGAAAATCTATTGACTCACCAGCTTATCAGCCGACAAGAGTTTGATTCACTCAAACAGATTCCTATCAAGCTGAACTATAACGTTGAAAGTAACTATGACGGGCAAGCTCTGTACTTTCGCGAAGCCATTGCCGAAGAATTGGAAGAATGGTGCAAAGAGAATGAGATAGATCTCTATGCCGACGGATTGAAAATATACACAACCGTAGATGCCCGAATGCAAAAATATGCCGAAGCAGCTGTGAACAGACAAATGCGAGTGATACAACGCAATTTTGACAACCATTGGGGTAGCCAGAATCCATGGCGTGACCGTAATCATCAGGAAATTCCACATTTCATAGAGGACCTTGCCACACACACCATTGCCTACAAACAACTGGCAGAAAAGTATCCCGATCAGCCGGACTCTATTCACTACTATCTGAACCTGCCACATCGCCTAAAGGTGTTTGATTATGAAACCGGAACACGAGATACAACTATCAGTACTATGGATTCCATACGCTATATGGAACGTTTTATGCACTGTAGCTTTGTAGCTATGGAACCACAAACCGGATATGTAAAAGCATGGGTAGGTGATATAAACTTCAACTCCTGGAAATATGATAAAGTTCTATCCAAACGCCAACCGGGATCTACCTTTAAACTTTTCGTTTATGCCGCCGGATTAAACAAAGGCCTTTCTCCTTGCGACGAGCGAATTGACGAAAGTGTAGTATGGGATGTTATCGAAGAAGGTAAACCTGCCCAGTGGATTCCTCACAATGCAAATGGGATGGCTACCGGAGATACCATGTCGATAAAATGTGCGTTTGCCCGTTCTGTAAACACGATTGCGGTACAGGTGGCCAAAGAAACTGGTATTCATGAAGTGGCCCGGACAGCCAGACTCATGGGCATAAACACACCGCTTGAAGAGACACCGGCACTCAGCCTGGGAGCCTCTGACGTATCATTGCTTGAGCTTGTTAATGCTTATACAACAGCTATTAATGAAGGAAGAGCACATGACCCGATACTCATCACCCGTATTGAAAGTGCAGATGGCAAGGAACTTTTCAAGTACCAGCCTCAGCAGGAAATACAGGCTATTCCCTACGAAACCGCTTTCTTGCTTACAGACATGCTCAAAGGAGGACTGACCGAGCCGGGTGGTACATCCAAAGCATTATGGGCGTATGATCTCTTCCGCTATGACACTGAATTCGGAGGTAAAACAGGAACCTCCTCCAATCATTCTGATGCCTGGTTTGTTGGTGTTACTCCCAACCTGGTGGGAGGCTCCTGGGTAGGAGGCGAACATCGTAGCATCCACTTTCGTACCGGAGAGTTGGGACAAGGAAGTCGTACTGCACTACCGGTTTTTGCTTACTTCATGGAGGGTGTATTAAAAGATAAACATCTCACAAAGTATAGAGGAAAATTTCCTAAACCTAAAGAGGCAATCCATAAATCATACGGTTGTCAAGGGCTTTATCATCCCAAAGATACAGATTCTATAGCGGTAAACCTGCCCGATAGCTTGGCAGGAAGTGAAGAGGATATACTTACAAGTTTTTAAGAAAAGAATCAGTTCACGACAGAGTACTATTTATATGATATCCGATAAGTTAGCTTCTATGTCTTTGAGTGAAATATATCAATCAAAAATAAGAATGTATCAAAAGCCTGATAAAGCTGTTAACAGGCAGCTTTATCAGGCTTTTGATACATTCCTGTAAGTAATTCGTGCTCGTTTACTTCATTATCTTACAAGAACCAACTTTACCATCTTTTGTCTGAATACGGGCTACATAATATCCTGAGGGCAATACAGAGAGTCCCACAGAAGTAACATTTTCCTGCCTCTGTACCATCATGCCATTAACAGAATAGATTTCCACAAAAGCAGCCTCTCCGTTAATTACCAATTCGTCCAGACTATTATTATAATAACCCAGAATCTGATCCGAATTGGCTACATTCTCCTCAATACCGGTAAGTATCGGTTTGAAACTGGTATAAAGACGGAATTCATGAGCCGGAACTGAAATGCTCTGCGCTACAGTTGACGACGCGATATTCAGTGTAGAATTCTCATCCATAAAGTCGTACCATACACCTGTTTTAGGGAATACCACCGAATAGTCACCAGCAACAGCCGTAAAGTTACCAGCAATAACAATGGCTTTATCCTCTGTAGTAATTGTTATGAAACGTCCCTTATTCCAATTCGTATTACCACTTACTTTCCAGCTGAAAGTAACATCAGGAGTAAAGAGTTCCGGATACGAAGTTCGCAGATCCATTAACTTGCTATACGTATCATACAATCCTTTACGCATTGTATTCTCAAAATAGTCCCAGCGAATCGGTTTAGGATCAGTACGATATGCACCACCATCATCAACCACTGTTCCATCCGAATTACTGTTTATAGAATAGTCATATCCTAATTCTCCAAATTGCCATATCATCTTAGGTCCTGGTACTGTAAAGAAGAAAGCAGCATTGGTAGCAAGTTGTTTCACACGATTTTCCAGATTATTATCATTCACCGGATTGGCACTGGTACCTCCTCCCTTGATACTTTCAGTACCCCATTTCCAAGCTTTGAAAGAAGTACGTTCCTCATCGTGACTTTCCATATAGCCCATCAGGCTATTCACAGGCATATTGGATGTTCCTCCATACAACCCGGAGAAATTAGAATTATCGGGCCATCCCATAGCCGACTCACAATAAGCGTAGTTCATATTTCTCCAAAGCATAATACCAGCCTCTCCCAACTCTTTTTCTTCTGTAGTTCCATCCGTCAGATGCTCTATAATGACATAAGCATCCGAATTCCGTTTCCAGATTTCTGAAGAAATCCGTTTCAGGTTCGCAATACGTTCCGTATCGTACTTATTGGCCCACGTATCCTGAGGAGTATTGGAAAATCCTTTGGTAAAGTCATAGCGAAAACCATCTACCTTATATTCTTTCATCCAGAAACCGGCCACACTATCCACCAACGCACGGGTATAGGTGCTTTGATGATTAAAATCATACCCCCACTGCAAATCCTTATTGGGAATATTGGATTCCTTATTATACCAGGGATTATCCGCCGAAGGAGTTCCGTCAGCATCACGATAGAGTAAATAAAATGGAGATTGTCCGAAACTGTGGTTCAAAACAAGGTCTATAATCACTGCCATCCCCTGTTGGTGACATTCGTCAACAAAAGCACGCAACTCGTTCTTTGCTCCATAATATTTATCTACCGCAAAATAGAATGAAGGATTGTATCCCCAACTACTATTACCTTCAAACTCATTCACAGGCATTAATTCAATGGCATTAATCCCCAACTGTTTTAAATAGGACAATTTATCTTTTGCTGCACTGAAAGAGTGCTCTGCAGTAAAATCACGGATATGCATCTCGTATACCATCAACTGGTTTCTATCAGGTTTCCTAAATTCAGTCACCTGCCATTGATAAGGGGTCTGCCCGGTCTGAAGCACAGAAACGATACCTTCTGCTTTGCCTGTGGGATACGGTTTCAAATCGGGATACACAGCCAGAGAGATATATGGATCATTCCAGGGATCAAGTACTTTATCTGCGTACGGATCGGCTATATAAATCGTACCATCCACTACATACTGAAAAGCATATTCCTTTCCTTTTTCCAGATCGCTCAATGTAATCCAGAAAAACTCTCCATCCTGTTTCAGTTGATATTCCGATTTAAATTGCCAATCATTAAAGTCGCCAACTACATATACGGTTCTCTTTCCTGGTGCCTGCAATACCAAAGTGGCCTGCGTATCATTTAGATAATTTATACCTGGACGTGCTCCCTGGGGGAGAATCCCCTGCTCTGTTTCTCCCAAAACAGTTACCATTTGAGTGGCAATAGCTGTTTTACCTCCCGTCGTAGCTTCCACGCGTAGTTCAAAAGTTCCGGTCTGCGAAAAAGTGTGTAATGATATTATTTCCTGAACATTGGTTCTGGAAACAATCTGCTCATTTGCTACAAACAATTTCATATCTGCCAATACAGAAGCTTTTGCTCTTATAGGAAGCAGATCACCCAAATTCAAAGTGGTAGCAACATCCGGTTGTTCAAAACGAACAGTAACTCCTTCTCTGTGCACATCAATAAAAATATCCCCTCCATCAGCAGTTTTTCCTGTTTTAGAGCCATCTTCACTTCGAAAAACAAACGCCATCTTAAAAATTGTCTCTCCAGCATGTACTCCATAATATTCGCGAATACTGGGAGTTAGCTTGAATTCCCATTTATTATTTCCCAATGAACGCATTTTATACTTTTCAGAATTATCTCCCCATTTGGAAGGAGCATATTTCCAATCGGATTCATTCTTACTATTGTTCGTAATAACACCTGTATGCGCATATACATTTCCGGTATATCCTATCAATCCACCCGATCCCAACGAAGCGTCAAAAACAACAGTTACTTCTTTTCCTTCCAGTGGAAAATCCGGAGTAGTTGTCACAAGTTGGGCGCTGGCAGTAAAAATTCCCCCGAAAACGATCAATAACAAAAAGTAAATCTTCTGCATAAACATAAATGTTTTAACTATAAAGGTCATCCGGTGTGGATGACCTTTATAGTTATTTTAATATTCCATTAATTAACGCTACCTGTACCAGTCTTAAAATCAAGTCTTACAGTCTGACCAGCAGCAACTTCTGTCAATTTCATTGCATCTTCCCCACCCCTTCCACGGTAAAATATCTCACCATCTTTCAAGGTAAATTCAGACTGCCACCACTGACAATCAAGAAGTTTTACGCACATACGCAACACGCCATTATTAGGACAAGCCGGAGAAATAAAAATATTTTCTTGAAGAGTAAACGCATTAGTTTCCTTTATATCCCATGCACCTACACAATCACCAATCAGAAAAGGTTTCACTTTTTCCAGAACAATCTTCTTCAAAACCGATTGTTTATCTTCAGAAAGGGTACAAACAATAGCGACCTGATAGAAACCTGCTTCTGCAATATTCATATTAGATCCACCAGTAGCATGTTCACCATAGTCACAAGGTTCATCGTTTGTTGCACCAAATTCTCCGCCATCCCAGTCTCTGTTTGAGTTAAATTTCAAGCCTGCACCTGCTTCAAAATAGAAGATTCCGAAAAATACTCCATCAAGATCCTGAAGCGAAGTCAGTTCGGGAGCAACGCTCCAATTCCAATCCGCAGAGAACGGACTGCCGTTAATATACATATGTTCCGGTAAAGTAGCTGTTGAAGTATCTTCTTTGGTCAACTTAGCGGTTCCTGTTACATCCTGCGTATTCAAATTAATAACCAATGTTACATCATATTCGCCATTCTTGGCTATTTTAAAGTTTTTACCGCCGCCAACACATTGAACCGCTTCTGTTCCCAATTCAATATCGCCATCATTTTCTCCTACACTACCAAAATTGGTATGAACCCTGGCTTTTACATCGCCATAAGGAAGAGAAGCTCCCCAATCGCCCGAGAAGCGATATTTCAACTGCTTATTACTAAGCGTACCGGACCATTTTGAAGTAACAACCAATCCGGCAGGATCAAAAGACATTTCCATTACTGTTTCACCATTCCATGCATTAGGAGTAGCATCGCCAATAATACCTATTTTTGCAGGAATAACAGTCAACTGGCGCTCTGTATTATTCATAACAACATAATACAAACCATCTTCGGCAACAGTAAATCCTGCACCACCTTCTTTCAAGTTAACCGTCTCAAACGGATCGGTAGAAGTAACATCTCCTTTTCCATACGCAATCCCCGAATCGGTAATAGTAAATTCACCACTTGCTTTTAGCCAGGTAAGGATACCTATCATATCAGCTTTTTCATCGAATCCGTCTCCTTTATCCAAAGGAATCTCTTTTAAAAGAGAAGCTTCTCCAACTTGCGGATAAACAGTGGCAGTACCTGTAATATTGATGGTTTGAGGTGGTTCCGGTTCATAAGGAATAATTCTCCAGTTCTCATTATCCTTGCAACTGGTATTAACCATCATAAGCAACAGTCCGGCTACCATATATTGAATTATCTTTTTCATAACATTTTTTTATTATAATAGTTAGTTATTCTTATACTTATTTGCCGTATCCTGGATTCTGACTTAGATTCTTATTAACAGAAAGAGTTTTCTCATGAATCGGGAATACCGTTTTATATGCCTGTGACTTCGGCCTGTCAGTAATCGCTTTTGTAAACTCGCCAAATCGAATCAAATCCTGACGTCGAACACCTTCCCAAGCTAATTCGAGTAAACGTTCTTTCAGAATATTTTCCAGACTAATAACAACCTGAGGAGCACCCACACGATCACGTACCTGATTTAATTCGGACTGTCCGCCTTTTCCATCCCGGAAAAGAGCTTCAGCTTTCATTAACAATACATCCGAATAGCGGAACAACACATAGTCATTATGCTGTAATTTGCCATCATTCGTAGCAGCCGGATCAGCTTCATATTTAAACATACGCGCACCCGCAACTTTCATATCCGCATCACTCTTATCAAATTTCAATTTCACCGACAATGGCTTATATTCAAGCACTTTACCATCCGCTTCCACATATTGTCCGTTTACCATCACCTTGCCGGTATAGTAAGTACGATCCAAACGTGGATCCGGAGTATCTGTTCCATAGCCAAAGGCTTTCATTGCTTCCAAAGTTGCTGATGAACCGTTCCATCCGCCATTACCGAAACCCAAAGCAGCTCCTACAGCATAATGACGAGAACGAGTAAGGTACATCATATTTGCTTTATATAGAGTCGGATCCATCGGAATTACAAAAATATTCTCTATAGAACCTTCGTTTTTTGCTGCAAAATTTGCAGAAAAACCATTCAGACCTTGAGTCAGAGCATATCCCGATGCAGTAATTCTATTACAATACTTCACAGTAGCTTCCCAGCAATTGACTTCTTCACCATCTACGGTAAATTTTATATTCTTTCCATCCGGCTTCACAGCATCCGTCCAGTCATCATCAGTGTATATCTCTGCATTTAAAGCCAGTTTAGCTAAAATATAATTCGCTACAGACTGAGTCATTCGTCCATAATATTCGCCTTCTGCTGCACTTTTTGCATCAGAGAGATCAGGAAGTGACTCTTCCAATTCCTTTCTGACAAAAGCAAATACTTCAGAACGTTTGGATTGTCTTACATCTTTGATTTCAATAGTAGAAGATTCTACGATAGGCACACGTGCAAACATATCCAGCAAATAATAGTAGTACATAGCGCGCAACGCACGAACTTCCGATTTATAAGTTCCAAACAACTCATTGTCCGGATATTCTTTCTGCAACATAACTAACTTATCGATTGACTGATTACAAGATACGATCACTTTATACAAATAATCCCATGTCCCAATCACCAAATCATTACTGGTACCCCAGTTATGCTGAAACAAATCACGCCATAACCCACCATCATCCCAGTCACCATCACGAGTAGGCAGAATAGCCTCATCGGCTGTAAATGTATTCAGGTCATACAACCCACGGTCAGTACCGGCGAGACCACCGCCACCATAGTCGGCACCAATCATGGTATACAAATTCGCTACAGTATTCAGATAAATCAAATCGGGATTTTTGTACACTTCCGATTCCGGCATCTGGTCTTTTGGATCCTCCTCCAAGAATGAAGAGCAACCGACAAGGCTCAAAGAAGCCGCTAAAATAAAACTATATAATATTCTTTTTTTCATGATATATTTCTTTTTAGAAGTTAACACTAAGTCCTAATGAATAAGTACGGGTTAAAGGATAGAAGCGTTTATCATCCAATCCAAGATCGCTACCTACCGTAGAGCTGTTAATCATAGGAGAAAGTCCTGAATAATTCGTAATAGTAGCCAAATTATTTACAGAGAAAGTAAGACGTAAAGCGTTGACGTTCTTTAAATTCTTTGTATTCAGATTCCATCCAAGTGTAACATAGTCAAAATGAACATAATCACCTCTTTCCAACCAATAATCAGTAACCGTCTGATCATGAATATTCTTTTCGGGAGCACCGGTCATTACATTATAAGTAGGGAATTGGCTCATATTCATGTAAGTCAAAGAAGTACCATTATAAATCTTATGTCCAAAAGCACCAGTGAACTGAGTCTGGATATCAAACTGTTTGTAGCGGAAGCTAATGTTACCACCTAAATAAAACTTAGGCATTGCCTGACCAGCGATATAACGGTCTTTTCCGTCTTCAAGTTCAATTTTCTTATTTCCATCTAAGTTTACAACGTGATATGTATATACGCCATTGCCTTCTTTATCAACCAAACCATCACTCTTAGGCAAATAGAAAACACCAACAGGTTGACCTACCATCTGATAAACAACTTTGTTATTACCACCAATAAAGCCTGCACCATTCATACTTGCGAGCGACATATATTTTTCAGCACTCAAAGGCTGCCCATTATAAGTTCCATCCAAAGAAAGTAATTCATTCCTCTGCCATGAGAAGTTTGCAGAAACAGTTAATTCCATATCTTTCTTTTTCAAAGGTATTGCCGTAACCGAAAATTCAACACCTTCATTCATCATAGAACCCAAGTTGGCAAGCATAGAACCGTATGCAAACGGAGGTACAGGAACAGAATAATTATAAAGCAAATCTGTAGTTTTTGAGTAATAATAATCAAATGTAGCAGACAATCTGTTATCAAAGAAAGAAGCGTCAATACCTGCATCAAACATCTTCTTCACCTCCCAACGTAAATCAGGATTGTCATTACGATTAATACCATAAGTAACCACCGGTTTCCCATTAACGGTAGTAGTACCCGTAGGACTCATGAGCATTAAAGAATTGTAGGCAGAAATAGCATCCTGATTACCGGTCAATCCGTAACCAACTCTCACCTTCAAATTAGATACAGCACTTACATCTTTCAGGAAATCTTCTTCTTTCAGTACCCAAGCCAAAGAAGCAGAAGGGAAGAAGCCCCATTTATTATTTGCTCCAAGTTTTGAAGAACCGTCACCACGCATATTAATTGTAGCAATATACTTGTCAGCATAAGAGTAGTTGAAACGTCCCATGAACGACACCAGTTTATTACCGTTGGCATAAGATGTTGCATCTCCGTGTTTGATATCAGCTCCTGCCATCAGATTATTGAAACCAAAGAAATTAGTAGCAAAATAACGTGCATTCGAACCAAATCCGCTATATTGATAATCCTGTATTTCAGCCAAGCCCAATACATCCATATAGTGCTTTCCAAAAGATTTTTTATAATTAGCAGTGAAGTTACCTAAAAGAATATTGGATTTATTGTCATTTTTAGAAGCCAATCCTTTTGTACCAATTCCTTCTTTAATATTATTGGGAACATACTTGGAATTCTCTTTTACATTATAAGTATACGAACCAAATACACTCAATTTAAAACCGTCAACAACAGTCCACGTCAAACGTGCATTTGCATTAACATACGAATTAGATTCCTGATCGTCAATTGTCAAACGTCCCAGTGGGTTCTGGGTTTCATTTGCATTCGGATCTTCCGGCCATGTACCATCGGCATTCGCCACACTGGGAAGTGTAGGATTAAAAGAAGCGGCAGAATAGAATGTCTTTTGATAATCATTAAGATAGCGCATATCCTTTCTTGCCGCAAACATTCCAAAATCAATCTTCAGTTTATTATTGAACATCATTTGAGAAGCATCCAACTTCGCAGTATAATTACGCATATAATTGTTTTTGATGATACCTTTCTGGTCGATAACACCAATAGAGGCTCTATAGTTTGAGCTTTCGGTACCTCCACCAAATGAAACGCGATGATTCTGAGTATAACCCATACGCTGCATTTCTTCAATGAAGTTAGTATTAGCTCCCCCATCTAAAGCATTCGCATAACCTCTGTCTGTAACCACTTTACGAAATTCATTTCCGTCAAGCATTTTCAGATTCTTATAAACAGTCTCAACACCGAAACTACCATCATAGCTTAATGTTTTTGTTCCATTTTTACCTTTAATTGTTGTAACTACAATAACACCGCTTGCACCACGGGATCCATACTGAGCAGTTTCCGAAGCATCTTTCAAAACAGTAAAACTTTCAATATCAGCGGGAGAAATAGCATTTAGCATGTTTAAATCACCAAACACACCATCAATAATTACTAACGGATCATTACCGCCGGAAAGAGAAGTTGTACCTCTGACACGAATAGAGGCTCCAGCTGTAGGGTCGCCACCGGTCTTCTGGATATTTACACCAGCAATCTTTCCTTTAATGGCTTGTAGTGGACTTACCACCACACCCGCATTCATTTCATCACGCCCCACCTTCTGTACTGCCCCTGAAATAGTTCTCTGACTACCGGTTGCATAACCGATAACTACAACATCGTCAAGTAACTGAGAATCTTCACGTAACACTACATTTACGCTAGAAGCTGCTTTTACCTCGGCTGGAAGATATCCCACAAAAGAAACGACGAGTGTTGCACCTTGAGGTGACTGTAGTTGAAAATTACCATCCAAATCAGTAATTGAACCATTAGTAGTACCTTTGACTACGACATTTGCACCGATGACAGGTTCACCTGTAACATCTTTCACATTTCCTTTTACAGAAATTTGTTGTGCATAAGCGCCTAATGACAAGAATAGCCCCAACAATAAGGGCAGAATCATTTGATAGATTCTAAGATTAACTTGCTTCATGCATTTAATAAGTTAAAGTTAACAATATAAATTAATATGATTTCTCTCTATCGAAACAGGAACGTAACTCAAATTCCTATCTTACGACGAAACAAAAATAGACTTATTGTCAATCAAACGAATGAAAAAAGATGAAAAACACTGTGTGCAACTACGCAATCGTTTGCATTACAAAAACAGAAAGAGATATATAGTTAAGGTATACGCACAAAGGTACTTTTTTAATAAGATATCTTTGTACTTTGTTTATTTATAAGTATTCAATTTAAGGCAAACAAAGATATACTATTATGATACACAGGTGCTCTTTACCCACATAAGGCACAAGGAGTATTTATCCCTTCATCATAGTCAGCAACATTTTAAACTTTTCTACAGCAGTTAAAGCATGTGGAGCATTAGCCGGAAACACAATGCTTTCTCCTGTTTTTAAGGTAAATGTTTTTCCATCTAACACAATATCTACCACACCTTCCAGCACCTGGACAATAGCATCGAACGGGGCACGGTGTTCACTGAGTCCTTCTCCTTTATCAAAAGAAAACAATGTTACATTTCCAGCCGGACTTTTTATTAGCTGCTTACTAATAACTCCTCCTTCAGAATATTCTACCAATGAAGCCAGATTGAGCACAACTCCTTTTTTAAATGACTGTTCCATATTCAATTTTATTTTTATTAATGTCAAATATAAAACGATTATGAAAACAGGATTGTTCTTAAAAAACATTAGTAAATCTACATTATTAAAATACGTATTTTATAAGGTCAAACTATGCATTTTAACACACTGTTAATATGCATTTTAAGTAACAGTTAAATACGTATTTATACAATTAAGAAGGTCGGGGGCACCTAAAACAACAAAAGCACATACCCTATTTCAGATAAAATTTATATCTTCAATCCGGCAGAGTATGCAAACGTTTGCACTTAATTCTGATACAGAAACGGAAGATTCTTTAAAATTCTTCCTTCCAATTCTCCTATTTTTGCATATAAAGACAAAGATAAGTACCTTTGGCTGAAACTAATAGAAATCTATGAGCAAACCGCAAATTACCATCAAAGACATAGCCCGTGAATTGGGGGTATCCCCTTCCACTGTCTCAAGGGCACTGAAGGATAATCCGGACATCAGCCAGGAAACCCGAAACGCTGTACATACATACGCACGCGAACATAATTATAAACCAAATGCACTGGCCCTAAACCTCCGAACCAGCCGTTCCAATACTATTGGTGTGATTATCCCGCAACTGGTACATCATTTCTTTTCATGTGTATTGAGTGGCATTGAGGAAACGGCATCTCAGGCCGGATACAACATTCTTGTAGCACAAAGCAACGAGAAATATGAGCAAGAGGTTAAGATTGTTCACTCTTTTCAGGCAGCCCGGGTTTGTGGTGTTATTGCGTCACTCGCCAAAGATACTTCTCAATATGATCATTATCAGGAATTACTCGACAATAATATTCCAATCGTCTTTTATGACCGTATCTGTACGGGTATTAATACCGAACGGGTGGTAGTGGATGATTACGCAGGTTCATTTTCTGCTGTGGAGTATATGATACAAACAGGCTGCAAACGCATCTTTTTTTATAGTGCTGCACCCCACCTCGAAATTTCAAAAAACCGGAGAAACGGTTATCTGGATGCCATGAAAAAGTATAAAATACCTGTGGACGAGAGCATGATAAAACTTTGTGATACCCGCGAACAAGCCATTGCCATTACCCCCGATATACTGGAAAGAGAAGACCGCCCGGATGGATTTTTCGCCATTAACGACGAAACTGCTTCGGGCATTCTATACTCCTGCAAACTGGTGGGACTGAAAGTACCGGATGAAGTATCCATCTGTGGATTTACCGACGGAGCAATTGCGCAAAGTACCGATCCTAAACTAACAACGGTAGAACAGCACGGTGAGGAAGTAGGAAAAAGTGCCATACATATCCTGATCGATAAAATAGAAGAGAACCCCAATACCAAAAGTGCAAACAAAATTGTAAGAACCAACCTGGTAGTAAGAGGAACAACGAAATAAGGTGCTTCCCGCACAGGGAGGTACGCCAGGCGATGATTACAGTGAGAAATCTGTGAAAACCTGTGGCGAGCTGTATTTAAAACTGAATGGAAAAAGAATGAAACTAAATAATTAACCAATTAAAAAAACGAGTGCCACCCAATTGGTATATTACTACATTGGCATATTGGCACATTATTAATTACCATGAAAGTAAAACCTGATCTGAGTTTTTGGAAGCTGTGGAATATCAGCTTTGGCTTTTTCGGCGTACAAATAGCCTATGCACTGCAAAGTGCTAACATCAGCCGTATCTTTGCCACATTGGGTGCCGATCCGCATAGTTTGAGTTATTTCTGGATATTACCGCCATTGGCAGGAATTATTGTACAGCCCATCATTGGTTCGGCCAGTGACAAAACATGGACACGATTCGGACGACGTATTCCCTATCTGTTTGTTGGTTCACTGGTTGCTGTATTGGTTATGTGCCTATTGCCCAATGCCGGAAGTTTCGGCATGGTAGTCAGTACAGCTATGATATTCGGACTTGTGTCACTCATGTTTCTCGACACATCTATCAACATGGCTATGCAGCCTTTCAAGATGCTTGTGGGTGACATGGTGAACGAAAAACAAAAAGGGCTTGCCTACTCCATCCAGAGTTTCCTCTGCAATGCCGGAAGTCTGGTAGGTTACCTGTTCCCGTTTATTTTCACTTGGATAGGTATCAGTAACATTGCCGATAAAGGAACCGTCCCCGATTCTGTAATCTATTCTTTCTATATTGGAGCAGCCATTCTCATTCTTTGTGTGATTTACACTACTTTGAAGGTAAAAGAAATGCCGCCCAAAGAGTTTGAAGAGTTCCATGGCATCACCGCTGCCGAAAAGAAAGAAAAGACAAATTTCTTCTATCTGCTGAAACATGCACCTAAAGTGTTCTGGACAGTCGGCCTGGTACAGTTTTTCTGCTGGGCAGCATTTATGTATATGTGGACTTATACCAACGGAGCCATCGCAGAAACCGTATGGAATACAACAGACGTACAGGCTTCAGGATATCAGGAAGCAGGCAACTGGGTAGGTGTACTCTTTGCCGTACAAGCCATTGGTTCTGTTATATGGGCAATTATCCTTCCTATATTCAAAGCCCGGAAACTGGCTTACTCAATGAGCCTTGTGTTAGGTGGGATCGGCTTTATCTCTACTTTGTTCTTCGATAACCAGTATCTGTTATTCATCTCCTATCTATTGATAGGTTGCGCATGGGCAGCTATGCTGGCAATGCCTTTTACCATCCTGACCAACTCAATATCGGGCAAGAACATGGGTGCATACTTAGGATTATTCAACGGGACAATCTGTATCCCCCAGATTGTTGCTGCCATCATTGGCGGCGGATTACTTCATCTGGTAGGTGGTCAGCAGGTCAACATGCTTGTATTGGCAGGTGTTCTATTAATTATAGGAGCTGTTTGTGTACACTTCATAACAGAGACATTTTCAACGAAAAGCTGAAAACATCTCTGTTGTAGTTGAGAGTTGAAAGTTAAAAGTTGCTATACAGCGTGGCAGTGCAGCTAACTTTCAACTTTCAACTCCCAACTTTCAACTTTCAACTTTTTTCACTATCTTTCTGCGCAATTAAACACATGATAAAGAAGATAGCTATGAAAAAATTCCTCAAGACAGACGAGTGGAACATTATAGAAGAAGGTTTTCATGCAGATAACCTTCGGGCATCAGAAAGTATATTCAGCCTGGGCAACGGACGGTTAGGGCAACGAGGCAATTTTGAAGAAACTTATAGCAGCGACAGTCTGCAAGGCTCCTATGTGGCAGGTATCAGTTTTCTGGACCGTACACGCGTTGGTTGGTGGAAAAACGGATATCCCCACTTCTTTTCACGTATACCGAATGCTCCCAACTGGAGTGGTATCCATCTGCGCCTCATTGATGAAGAAGTAGATCTGGCCCAATGGGATGTGGATAGCTTTGAACGACGGCTGGACATGAAAAAGGGCATATCTTATCGCGACTTTGAAGTCACTTCCCCCAAAGGGAATACACTGAAAATACATGTGGAACATATCAACAGCATGGCCCATCAGAATCTGTGTCTTATTAAATACAGCGTAACCTCTGTCAATTACGAAGGTAAAATCTCCGCTGTCCCTTACATTAACGGAGATGTGAAACACGAAAACTCCAACTTCAACGAAAAGATGTGGAATATACTGCGTGCCGAAACCACCAATGAATATGCTTATCTATGGACACAAACCAAACGAGAGGACTCACAAGTGTGTTGCGCTATGACTTATCAGGTTTTCAAAAACAGTAAAGAGCTAAGCATCAGTCCTATCAAAATAGAGAAAGAGAAACTCACCGGATTCAGTGCCGGTGCCGACGTCAAACCGGGTGAACGAATTACACTTATCAAATATACCACTATCCTCTCTTCACTCTACTATGACCGGCAGGAACTCGTAGAACATGCTGTGGCAGAGAGTAAAGAAGCCAAGGCACAGGGATGGGAAAAACTCCTGCAAGACCACCAAAATGTATGGCAGCATATCTGGGATGAGACAGATGTCACCATTGAAGGCGATCCGGAAGCACAGCAAGGCATCCGTTTCAATATTTTCCAGCTCAGTCAAAGCTACCGTGGAGACGATCCGCGTCTCAACATCGGTCCGAAAGGATTTACAGGCGAGAAATACGGAGGTAACACCCAATGGAACACAGAACTTTGCTGCGTACCGTTCTTCTTACTGTCCAGCCCCAAAGAGACTGCCAAGAATCTGCTGCTCTATCGCTATAATCAACTGTCGAAAGCTATTGACAATGCCCGGAAATTAGGTTTTAAAGACGGAGCAGCCCTCTACCCTATGGTGACATTCAATGGAGATGAGTGCCATAACGAATGGGAGATCACCTTTGAAGAGATACACCGCAATAATATCATCGTGCACGAAATAGTGCAATATGTAACGATGACAGGACATACTGATTTCATAGCCCGATATGGGTTAGAGATAATGATAGCCATCTCGCGCTTCTGGGCCCAGCGTGTCTCTTTCTCACAACCTAAACAGAAATATGTGATACTGGGAGTAACAGGGCCCAACGAATATGAAAATAATGTAGACAATAACTGGTATACCAATTACTCTTGTGTACAGACACTAAAAGCCACTATTGAAACCATAGAATTAGTAGCGCATCAATATCCTGACGAATATGCACGCATCCGTAGAGTTACCGGTTTCCAATATCCGGAAACGACTCTCTGGCAAAAAATTATAGATAACATGTACCTCCCCGAAGACCGGGAACTGGGAATATTTGTACAAAACGACGGGTATCTGGACAAGGAACTGAAAACAATAGACGATATTCCTGCGGAAGAAATGCCTATTAATCAACATTGGTCGTGGGACCGTATTCTGCGTTCGTGCTACATCAAACAAAGCGACGTACTATTGGGGCTTTACCTTTATTATTCCAACTTCGATGATGAAACCGTACGACGTAATTTTCGGTTCTATGAACCACGAACGGTGCACGAGTCTTCACTCTCTCCTTATGTACATTCCATCCTCGCCTCCCGGATAGGCGATATAACGAAAGCATATAACCTTTTTCTCCATGCCACCCGGTTAGATCTGGACGATTATAACAATGAACTGGACCAGGGGTTACATATCACAAGCATGGCAGGTAGCTGGCTTGCCATCGTCCACGGATTCGCAGGAATGCAAATAAAAGACGACATGCTCTGCTTCAATCCTGTCATCCCTGAAAAATGGAACAGATACACCTTCAAAATCCACTTCCGCCAATGTACTCTACAGATAGAGATAGGAAAAGAGGAAATAAAAATCTCGATGATAGAAGGGGATGAACTGAACATCCTTATCTATAAAGTTGTTTATCATGTCACCAGAGGAGATGTGAAAGTGATTAGTGAGTAGTGGTTAACGATTAGTGATCAGTGATTAATAGCTGCGTTACATACCGCATGGTACTAATCACTCATCACTTACTCACCAATCACTACTCACGCTCCCCTGCTTAAACGACTTTAACCAACCAAGGGAGTATGAAAAAAAACTATGTAATCGCTTTGACTGCGGCCCTTCTTCTGGCTGCATGCGGACAGAAACAAGAAGACAACGGCACTACAATCCGGCCTGTAAAGACAGCAATAGTAGAATCACGATCGGAAATCAACAAAGATTTTTCGGGAATTGTAGAAGCAGTAGACTATGTAAAGCTTGCTTTCCGCGTGAGCGGACAGATTATCAACCTACCGGTCATCGAAGGAGAGAAAGTGAAAAAAGGACAGCTGATAGCTGCCATTGATCCCAGAGACATCGCCTTGCAATATGCTGCAGACAAATCTTCTTATGAAACAGCTGCCGCTCAGGTAGAACGTAACAAACGTTTGCTGGCACGTCAGGCTATCTCCGTACAGGAGTACGAAATCAGTTTATCAAACTACCAACGAGCCAAATCAGCTTTCGAATTATCCTCCAACAATATGCGCGATACCAAGTTGACCGCTCCTTTCGATGGATCTATCGAAACACGACTGGTAGAAAATTACCAGCGCGTCAATGCCGGTGAAGGTATCGTCCAACTGGTAAATACCAAAAAGCTACGTATCAAATTCACCATTCCAGATGCTTACCTCTATCTATTGCGTTCCAGCGATCAGAAATTCCGCGTAGAATTCGATACATATAAAGGACAGAAATTCAATGCTAAATTAGAGGAATATCTGGATATATCAACTGACGGAACAGGTATTCCTGTGACAATCACGATTGACGATCCGGCATTTAACCGTGCACTGTACGACGTAAAACCGGGATTCACGTGTAGCATCCGCTTCTCTGCCAATGTAGGTCCGTTCCTGGAAGAAAGTATGACTGTAATCCCTCTGAGCGCCCTGTTTAGTGAAGGCAATGGAAAACAGATGTATGTATGGGTAGTAAACGACAACAAAGTAAACCGTCGCGAAGTAAGCGTCATGTCTCCTACCGGAGATGCACAGGCATTCATCACCAAAGGGCTGAAAGCCGGAGAAAAGATAATCACCGCAGGAGTTAACCAGCTCGTAGAGGGAGAGAGGATTAGAGTAGTGAGTAGTGATTAGTGATTAGTGCCATGCGGCATTATAGTGTTACTAACCATCCAGCACTTATCACTCACTAATCGTTAATCACTACTCACTAATCACTAATCGTTAATCACTACTCACTAATCACTAATTTACTAAACACTACTTTCATGAATTTAGCCAAATATTCATTAGACAACACCAAAGTCATCTATTTTTTCCTTGCCGTATTGCTACTTGGAGGTATTTTCTCCTTTAGCAATTTGGGAAAGAAAGAAGATGCACCGTTTGTCATCAAATCAGCCGTCATCATGACGCGCTATCCAGGAGCTGAACCTGCAGAAGTGGAACGGCTCATCACAGAACCTATCTCACGCGAAATACAAAGTATGAGCGGAGTATATAAGATAAAGTCCGAATCTATGTATGGTCTTTCAAAGATCACTTTTGAACTGCAACCCTCCCTGTCCGCCTCTTCCATCCCACAAAAATGGGACGAACTGCGACGCAAAGTACTCAATATACAGCCTCAACTCCCCAGCGGATCATCCGTACCTACTGTATCGGATGACTTTGGAGACGTATTCGGCATTTACTACGGGCTGACCGCCGATGACGGGTTCAGCTATGAAGAGATGCGCGACTGGGCCGAACGAATCAAAACGCAGGTAGTCACTGCTGATGGAGTAATGAAAGTTGCTCTGTTCGGTGTACAAACGGAAGTTGTCAATATCTTCATTTCCGTAAACAAACTGGTGGGAATGGGTATCGATCCCAAACAACTTGCATCCTTACTGCAATCACAGAACCAGATTATCAATACTGGAGAAATCAGTGCCGGTGAACAGCAACTACGGGTTGTAGCAAACGGAATGTACACCACCGTCGACGATATACGCAATCAGGTGATCACCACTAAAGCCGGACAAGTAAAACTGGGTGATATTGCCGTCATCGAAAGTGGATATATGGATCCGGCCTCTACCATTATGCGCGTCAATGGAAAACGCGCTATCGGTATCGGTGTATCTACCGACCCGCAGCGTGATGTGGTACAAACAGGCGAAATGGTAGATGCCAAGCTTGCCGAACTCCTGCCACTCATACCTGTAGGAATGCAACTGGAGCCACTCTATCTGGAAAATGTGATCGCCAAAGAGGCCAACAACGGATTTATTATCAACCTGGTAGAATCTATCCTTATCGTTATCGTCATCATCATGCTGGTAATGGGGCTTCGTGCCGGAGTGCTTATCGGTTCATCACTGATCTTTTCTATCGGCGGTACAATGCTTATCATGTCTTTCCTGGGAGTAGGACTAAACCGTACCTCATTAGCAGGATTTATCATAGCCATGGGTATGCTGGTAGACAATGCCATTGTAGTAACTGACAATGCCCAGATAGCTATTGCACGAGGTATGGACCGGCGCAAAGCACTGATTAACGGGGCTACCGGACCACAATGGGGGCTATTAGGCGCTACGTTCATCGCCGTCTGTTCTTTCTTACCTTTGTATCTGGCACCTTCCGCCGTTGCAGAAATCGTGAAACCGTTGTTTGTGGTTCTTGCCATATCACTCGGACTCAGTTGGGTATTGGCACTGACACAAACCACTACATTCGGTAATTTCATTTTGAAAGCAAAGCCTGCCAACGGAGCAAAAGATCCGTACGATAAGCCGTTCTATCACAAATTTGCTTCTATCCTGCATGTGCTGATACGAAAAAAAGCATTGACACTAAGTGCCGTTATTGCTCTTTTTGTAGCCTCCTTAGTGATAATGGGAATGATGCCTCAAAACTTCTTTCCTTCTCTCGATAAACCTTATTATCGGGCAGACGTCTTCTACCCCGACGGTTACAGTATCAATGAAGTAGCCAAAGAGATGGAAGCGGTTGAAGCACATCTGTTGGCACAACCGGAAGTGGATAAAGTATCCATCACTTTCGGAAGTACCCCGCTGCGTTACTACTTAGCATCTACTTCCGTAGGACCCAAACCTAACTTCTGCAATATACTGGTAGAACTTAAAGACAGCAAATACACCAAAGAGCAGGAAGAGAATTTCGATGCATACATGAAGGCAAACTATCCGAATGCCATCACCCGCACCAGCCTCTTCAAACTATCACCGGCTGTGGATGCCGCCATTGAAATTGGTTTTATCGGCAATAACGTCGATACGTTGGTGATGCTCACCAATAAAGCACTGGAAATAATGCACCGTAATCCCGATCTGATCAATATACGTAACTCCTGGGGGAATAAGATTCCGGTATGGAAACCGATATATAGCCAGGAACGTGCCCAACCACTCGGTGTATCCCGCCAGGGAATGGCACAAAGTATCCAGATCGGTACAAACGGCATGCCCTTAGGAGAATACCGCAAAGGCGATCAGGTACTTCCCATATTGCTGAAAGGAAATACGGTGGACTCATTCAAAATCAATGATCTCCGCACGTTGCCCGTGTTTGGTACAGGTACAGAAACCACCAGCCTCGAACAGGTAGTATCGGAGTTTGATTTCCAATATCGCTTCTCGAATGTAAAAGATTACAATCGTCAGATGGTGATGATGGCACAGTGCGATCCACGTCGCGGAATGAATGCCATTGCTGCTTTCAACCAGGTATGGTCTCAGGTGCAAAAGGAAATACAAGTGCCGGAAGGGTATACGATGAAATATTTCGGCGAACAGGAGAGTCAGGTAGAATCCAACGAAGCACTGGCAGCAAACATGCCGTTGACATTCTTCCTGATGTTTACCGTATTACTGCTGCTGTTCAAAACCTATCGCAAACCGATTGTTATTCTGCTGATGTTGCCGCTCATCTTTATTGGTATCGTATTGGGCTTACTCGTATTGGGCAAATCGTTCGACTTCTTTGCAGTTCTCGGTCTGTTAGGATTGATTGGTATGAATATCAAAAATGCAATTGTATTAGTAGATCAGATAGACATTGAAGCAAAATCGGGTAAAACCCCTCTTGACGCTGTAGTCAGTGCTACAGTAAGCCGTATTGTTCCGGTAGCAATGGCTTCGGGAACCACAATTTTAGGTATGCTCCCGCTGTTGTTTGACGCTATGTTTGGCGGTATGGCAGCAACCATTATGGGAGGCTTACTGGTAGCATCGGCACTGACACTGTTTGTACTACCGGTAGCTTATTGCACGATACTGAAAATAAAAGGATAAGATTGGTGAAATAGGATTAACTTTGTACCCGCAAAGTTGCCGGACGCACATAGTGCATCATCATCACTAAAACGATTAAAATAATGACAATGAAAACTCAGATAATACTATTCGCATGGTTGTGCTCCGGATTGAACCTCCTGGCACAACCGGCACAACTCACCCGTGAAGCCTATCGTGACCGAGTGGAGAACTACAGTCAGGTACTAAAACAACAGAAGCTGAAAAGTATGGCAAGTACCGAAGGACGTAAAATCGCCTTCACCGGATTTCTGCCGCAGATAGATATCACCGGAGAAGGTACATTGAATCTCAAAGAAATGGATGCCTGGAACGGCCCTGCCGGACAGTATCGTAACCATACCTATCAGGGGGCGTTTGTTGTGGCTCAGCCTCTCTATACCGGTGGTTCCCTGCAAGCCCGGAACAAGGTGGCTCAGGCAGATGAGAAGTTAGACCGGCTCAGTACGGAACTCACCCTCGATCAGATCCATTATCAAAGTGATGCAGTATACTGGAATGCTTCTGCCGCCCATGCCATGCTCCTGTCCGCCAAACAATATGAGGACATTGTGCAGCAACAATTCAATATTATCCAAGACCGTTTTGACGACGGAATGATAAGCCGTACGGATCTGCTGATGATTTCTACCCGCAAAAAAGAAGCGGAACTGCAATACATCAAAGCACGCCAGAACTATACGTTGGCTTTACAAAAGCTAAATATACTGATGGGAGAAAGTCCCAATACTCCTGTAGACAGTCTGTATGAAATTGGAATACCGTGCGAAGCGGTTACACTCCTTAGCCTGGACGATGTACTGCAACGCCGTTCCGATTACGCCAGTACGGAAATCAACATAGAAAAAAGCGAAGCACAACGAAAGGCCGCCCTTAGCCAGTACAACCCGCAAGTGAACATGTTCCTATCCGGAGGATGGGCTACTGCATCTCCCAACATGGGCTATGACGTTGCTTTCACTCCGATTTTGGGATTAAACGTGAACATTCCTGTTTTCCGCTGGGGCGCACGCTTCAAAACCAACCGCCAGCAGAAAGCATACATTGGAATTCAGAAATTACAGCAAAGTTATGTGACAGATAATATCAGCGAAGAACTCTCAGCCGCTCTTACCAAACTAACGGAAACGGAACATCAAGTGACTACTGCACAAGAAACAATGGATTTGGCAGAAGAAAATCTCAGTCTGGCCACCTTCTCTTATAATGAAGGGAAAGCGAGTATGGTAGATGTTCTTTCGGCCCAGCTTTCATGGACGCAGGCACACTCAAATCTTATTAATGCACACCTTGCCGCTAAAATGGCAGTAGCCGAATACCAGAAGGTGATAAGCTATTAAGGTGCTTCCCGCACGGGGAGGTACGCCGGGCGATGGCTAATTGAAATGCAGAACGCAGATTTTCACAAAGGACAATAAGTATAAGATGAGGAACAACAGTCTTTTAATCTGCGATCATCCACGTTTCACCAAATAAAAAACTCTGTGCAAGTTCGATTCATTTCGAATTTATTTACGATTAGACGATTTACGATGTACGATTGGGATTACTCTTTTAAAAGCCTGTTTCAGCGCTGTCAGAGACAAAGTACTCCCAATCGTACATCGTAAATCGTCTAATCGTAAATAAATCCAGTTTTGAGCCTAATGGTGTTTGTCATTGCCATCCGTCTCTTTCTCCGGTATTGATAAAGCCCCCTCCCGTAGAGTAACGTATGAAGCCTCGGTATGTAACGTTGTTTTAGATGTACATGTAAAGCAGTAAAACATGTACATGTAAAGCTGTGAAACATGTACATCTAAAGCAGTGAAACATGTACATGTAAAACAATGCTGCTCACCGGGGAAAGGAACGTTCCTTTCTGAGAAAGACAAAGTACAACACCGGGCAAGGCTAACAATACCGTCTATGGGCACCTCCGCCATCGAAAAGATAGGGCCATCATCTTCGTTATTGTATGGTATTTCACCACAGAGTAACACGGAGTTCCACAGAGTCTAAATCTTTATTGAAACGCAGATGATTGCAGATTCCCGCAAAGGGAAACAAATCTAAGATAAAGAACTATAGTCTTTTAATCTGTGTTAATCCGCGTTTCATCAAATAAATAGTACTCTGTGGAACTCTGTGTTACTCTGTGGTGGTTTTTACTCATGTCCATACGTTTTGAATATATCTCGAGTCCTGCCCTCAGAACAAACAAATATTTCCTCTTTTCTCTTTCATTATTACCCAATTAATTTCTAACTTTGCCCCCGCATAGGTTCATCTTCTCCATGCATTCGGAGAAAATGATTAAAAGGGAATCAGGTGAGAATCCTGAACAGTCCCGTTGCTGTATGTTTCATTCAAGCGTAGTAAACACATACTTCATGCCACTGAAAGGCTTTAAGTCGATTGGGAAGGCGTTTACTTACGGAAACGAGTCAGAAGACCTGCCATGCAATACGTTCAATAGCTTTCGAGGACAAGCTATGGATTCAATCATCTGTACACGAGTGATGTGTCACAGAAATGATTATTCATACATAATTGGTACTCTTTAAAGCTATTTGATGGATAAAATAACTATCAAATAGATATATTAATGGGAAATACTACGTTTAAACGGTTCCTGTGTCTATGTGGAATGTGTACTTTAGTTTTGTCCATAAAGGCACAAAGCAAGCTGGACAGTATACAAAGACTGGATGAGGTAGTGGTTACAGCTAAAAAATATAAGGAAGTTATACCTGCACAAATTTTAAAAGGAGAAGAATTGCAGCGATTGAACAGCTTTTCAGTTGCAGACGCTATTCGTTATTTTTCTGGAGTACAAATAAAAGATTATGGTGGTGTAGGCGGACTCAAAACTATCAACATCCGTAGTATGGGGACCAACCATATGGGAGTTTATTATAACGGAATACAGTTAGGTAACGCACAGAACGGCCAAGTTGATTTAGGAAAATTTTCCCTCGACAATATCGAAGAAGTATCTTTGTATAACGGACAAAAAAGTGATATATTCCAATCCGCTCGGGAATTCGGTTCTGCCGGAAGTATTTATCTCACCACCCGCCATCCGAAATTCAATAATGGAGAAACAGCCCATATGATAGCCAAGCTAAAAGCTGGCTCTTACGGCCTTGTCAATCCTGCTATCCTTTACGAACATAAAATCAACGATAAAGTAAGTTCAAGTATCAGTGCCGAATGGATAAGTTCAAGTGGAAAATACAGTTTCCGGTACCGACGTGTTACTCCGGCAGGAGAGCTTGCTTATGACACCACCGCTGTCCGCCATAACAGCGATCTGGATGCCATGCGAATGGATATCGGATTATATGGAACATTCGACACAGGAAAATGGAGTGTTTTCGCTTACCATTATACTTCCGAACGAGGAGTTCCGGGAGCTATTGTGAATAATGTATGGAAACGGGGAGAACGATTATGGGATCGAAATTCGTTCGCACAAGGAACTTATCAACAAGATATCTTGCCTAAACTCAGCACCCGTGTCAATATTAAATACGCCTATGATTTTACACGTTATGTAAACAATGATATATTACTCAAACTAACTAACAATGTTTATAAGCAAAAAGAAATGTATCTGTCATGGGCTAACAAATATTCGCTTAATCCGAACTGGGACGTTTCTTTATCCTACGATTTTCAATGGAATGATTTAGAAGTATTCGACACCGCTAAAGATGTTAATATGGAACACATTTCCAACGCAGCTACCCGTGGGACTCATTGGCTATCACTTGCTACAGCATTTACTCTGGCAGACCGTTTAAAAATGCAAGCCAGTATTTTGGGGACTTTTGTTGACGAAAAAGCCCACCAAGTTGACAAAGCGCCTAATAAAAAGAAACTCACTCCCGGTTTGTTCCTCTCCTATCAACCATTCAAAAAACACGAATTGATATTCAGAGCTTTTTATAAAACAGCTTACCGTATGCCCACATTTAATGACCTCTATTACACGGACATGGGAAATGCTGCTTTACGTCCTGAAACAGTAACTCAATATAATGTGGGAATAACTTATGAACTCACCCGTAAAAATAAAACATTTAACTATTTCCGTATCGGAGCAGATGCCTACTATAATTATGTAACAGACAAAATTATATCATGGCCTCAAGGACCGCAATTCCGTTGGACAACTCTCAATTTAGGCAAAGTAGACATTCGTGGAATAGATGCTAATGCCATGGCTACCTGTCAGTTCCCTCATAACTGGACAATAACTGGAAAATTGCAATACACTTATCAGGAAGTAATCGATATAACCAATCCTTCTGATAATTATTATCGTCATCAAATACCTTATATCCCATGGCATAGTGGTTCGGCGATTGTCATGCTCAACTGGAATACTTGGGCACTCAATTATAGTTTCATCTACGTAGGAGAACGATATAATCAGCAAGAAAATATCCGATATAATCATACACAACCTTGGTATACCAGCGACTTGTCTCTCCAGAAAAGATGGCAAATAAAGAAAGTGTTTTTAAAATGTACGGCTGAAGTTAACAATTTACTGAATCAGGATTATGATGTTATTCTGAATTATCCGATGCCAATGCGTAATTACCGTTTTAGCATAACTGCCGAATTCTGATATGAAACCAACAAAAATCATAAGTATCATCCTCTCCTTTGTCCTGCTAAGCATTATTTCATGCCGTGAAATAGAATTGGTAGTACCTACCGAATACGAACTATTGCCATTTGACATACAACCCAATGCTAACCCTATGGGTATGTATCAACTCAATGAAGGTAATATGGGCAGTAATAAAGCAAGCATAGATTACTTGGATTTTCAAAATGCTTATTACATACGTAATTTATATGCCGAACGTAATCCAAGTGTCATCAAAGAACTGGGCGATGTAGGAAATGATATACAAATATATGGTAATAAACTTTACGCCGTTATCAATTGTTCCCACAAGGTAGAAGTGATGGATGCACGTACTTGCCATCGTCTCGGTCAGATAGATATTCCCAACTGTCGGTATATCCGTTTTGCCAAGGGCAAAGCTTATGTCTCGGCTTATGTGGCTCCCGTACAAATAGATCCCCAAGCACAAGCCGGAGCCGTTTATGAAATTGACACCACTTCTTTAAAGGTGACTCGTAAAGTTACGGTAGGTTATCAGCCTGACGAACTGGAAATCATAGGAGAGTATATTTATGTAGCTAACTCCGGTGGATATCGTGCTCCCGATTATGACAGTACACTTTCTGTTGTCGAAATCTACGATATGAAGCAGATACAAAAAATACCCGTAGGAATCAACCTGCATCGTGTACGAAAAGATAAATACGGCAAATTGTGGGTCACCTCACGAGGAAATTACGGCTCTATCCCTTCTCGCCTGTACGTTCTTGACCGTAAAGACAAAAATTCACGCGAAATGGAAGTGAAAGACACTTTCGACATTCCGTGTTCAGAGATGTATATACAAGGCGATTCGCTCTACTATTACAGTGTTTCCTGGAATAGTTCGAGTCAGATAAACAAAGTATCCTATGGCATTATCAATGTAAAAACGAAAGAAAAAGTAACCGATCATTTTATTACGGATGGAACCGAAGAGAATATCGTCATACCCTATGGCATTAAAGTACATCCCACCAATGGCGATATCTATATAAGTGATGCTAAAAATTACGTATCAAGCGGTGCCTTGCACTGTTACGACCGGTATGGCAAAAAGAAGTGGAGTGTACGAACCGGAGATATCCCCGGACATATGGTGTTTTTAAACAAGAAATAATAAACAGAAGAATATGAAACGACTACATACCAGAATTTATATTTTACTTCTTTCAACGCTTGTTGCTTGCCAACAAGATATTCCTATGGTCAGTCTGGGCATAGATAATCTGTATGTCATGTCGCGTATGAGAAAAGCCGTGTTACATCCAGAGTATTCCGGTGAAGGTTATCGTTGGACTATGAAAGACCAGAATGGTAAAGACTCTATCGTATCCGAGGAACGAGATTATGTTTTTCTTGCCCAATACCCCGGAGAATATTATCTCCGCCTGAACATTATTGACCGCGAAAATCCGGTGGAACACGATATACATTTTATTGTAAAGGAAGAAGAGGTACTCTATAGCCGGTATATTTCAAATGTATATCAATATTGTCCGGCACCGGGGCAATTCATCAATACCCTCCCTCTGTATAAAAAAGGTGATACCGCAGAAGACATGCGCCAAAAAGCAGAGGAAAGTCTGGCTAACTCCGAGAATAATAGCGGAAATGAAGAAGAGCGAGCAATGGTATCTTTGGGAGGATACGGAGGTTATATTACTTTCGGATTTGATCATACAGTAGTAAATGTTCCCGGAGAAAAAGATTTTAAGATACTTGGAAATGCATTCTATGCAGAAGCTAATCCTAATCCGGAAGCTCCTAAATCGGGAGGGAGTTGTGAACCGGGAATTGTTATGGTTTCTTTGGACTTGAACCAAAACGGAATTCCGGATGATGAATGGTATGAACTGGCTGGTAGTGAATATTACAAACCGGAAACCAAACATGAATATCAAATCACCTATTATCGCCCGGATCCAAACAAGATACCAACTCCCAAGCCGGGAACCCCATTAACAGATACTACCTATATAGCATGGAAAAGTAATTATGGGGAAACGGGATATATAATAAAAAACGAATATCACGGACAAAGTTATTACCCGCTATGGAGCGATGCTAATGCTATTACGTTTACAGGTACCAAATTAGCAAATAATGCAGTAGATGAGAGTGGCGGAAAAGGCAGTTTTTTTGTATTATACTCTTACGATTGGGGATACGTAGACAACCACCCCAATGATAAAGAAGACAAAATAAGTTTCGACATAGGATGGGCTGTTGACAAAAACGGAAACAGCGTATATCTGCCCGGAGCAGACTTCATCCGGGTATATACCGGAGTTAATCAGACATGTGGCTGGCTTGGAGAGACCTCTACCGAAATTAACGGGGCCGAAGATTTACATATTGAAAAAAGAGGTGAAACATTACCTAACCCATAATAAAAAAAACATTTATTATATGAACCGGAAGACATTACATTTATTAACAGCCATGTATATTTCAATGGGCTTGCAAGCTCAGAGTTATAAAGATGGAGTTTTTTTATTGAATGAAGATTGGTATGGTCATAACAACAGTACTTTAAACTTCATACGGCCCGACAATATAGATGAGCCTTTTTTATATTATATCATTCAGAATAATAATGCCAATAACGGACAATCTTTGGGATGTACTTCACAATTCGGGACAGTGTATGGAGACAATCTTTACGTTATCTCTAAACAAGACCAGGATGGAGGTGATAAAAGTGGGCGTCGGGGAGGAAGAGTCGTTGTCGCAGACGCACAAACAATGGAAATAAAGAAACGAATTCCATTAATCATGGTTAATGGAAAGGGGCAATCTATTGCCGACGGACGTGGTTTTGTAGGAGTTGATGAAACAAAAGGCTACGTAGGAACCTCCAACGGTATCTATATCCTTGATTTCAATAATTTTGAAATTACCCGGCAAATCGAAGGAACAGAAAATCCGTTAATCACCGGTGATGAAATAAATTCCGACGGAGTAGGTCCTCTCTATCAAAACCAGATTGGCATGATGTTACGTTCTTCGGATTATGTATTTGCCATTCAACAGGATAAAGGAGTACTGGTCATCAATCCCGAAACCGACAAAGTAGAAAAAATCATCGAAGGGTGTTTCAGCACAATGGTACAAAGCAAAGACGGGAATATTTGGGTAGGTAGAAATACCAACATGGATTATCAGAAATACCCGTACGGCGAAAACGGTTCCAGTGGCGAGTGTTGGGAAGGCACGGAACTGTTAAGAATAGATCCGGGTACATTGGAGACCGAATCTATCGCTATCACGCAAGGAGGCATCAATCAAACCTGGTATGCCTGGACAGCCGGTTCGCTCTGTGCCAGTACACACGAAAACGTGTTATATTTCACATTCAATGCAAGCAAATGGAGTTGGTTTACCACTTCCCAAATGTATAAGTTCGATATCAATCGGAGGAGCTTTCAGCTTATTTACGACAGTAGCGAAGACGGACGATACTTTTATGGTGCGGGCATACGCATTAATCCTCTTGACGACAAGCTGTATGGTGCCCTTTATATAGACAATAACATACAAAATTATTGGGTATACCAAATGAGTAACACCGGCGAGGTATTGCAAGAGTACGAACCTATTCGCCGTTATTGGTTTCCTGCTATGTTTATCTTTCCGGATATTTATGCACCCGAGGTTAAAGATTTCGCAGATATAACCCTGAAAGACGAACCGGTAGAAATTGACCTGGCAACTATGGCTACTGACAAAGACAACCTGGATATTGCCATTACCAAAAAAATCCTGTCAGTCAGCAATAATGAAATAGTAACCGCTACCATAAAGAACAACCGACTAAAACTAACTCCTCTAAAAAAAGGTAGTACAGATGTCACTGTTCGTTTCAACTCAAACGGAAAGTTTGTAGACAAAATACTCCACATTAATTCCACTACTACGGGCATCATGACTAAAGAAGCGGATGAAATCAGAGTTTTCGAACAAAACGGGCAGATTCATATCGAAGGCTTGCAAAAGACATCTAACGTAACTATATATAATGCACAGGGACTAAAGGTTCGTTCCATAACCATAGAACCCGGAGAAAGTATTGACGGACTGCCCGGAGGCCAAGTATATATCCTGAATATAGATAATCAAAAATACAAAGTGATTTATTAATTATTAACGTAAAAACAACATGAGAAAAATTACTCTTAGGGTTACAGTTGCGATACTCGTATCGTGGCTGTATGTAGCTGGGACTTTTGCCAGTAATCAGTTTGTGCCGAAGGATTACTCCTTCACAGATATCGGAAAGAGTTGGGATGTAACCATCAATATCCCGATGACCGATTTATTTGTTTATCCCGACGGAATGGATAAAACAGCCAATTTAGATGAAGCTGGTGTAACAGCCACTTTCGAATATACCGATGAGACAGTAGTAGGCTTATATAGATATGAATACTACAATTATGGAAAAGTACAACAACTCTATCTGCAACAAAAAGCTAAAAAGACTGGCAAAGCAGATGTGAAAGTTATTTTGGAATATAACGGTGTAAAAGTCGAAAATCTATTAAAAATAGACATTGTATCAATGATAGCCAAAGATGACAATTATGTGGTAGATTTAGGACAGACATGTAAAGCACCCGTATTGTTTAATGATAACTTTATGGATAACAATGCCAAAAATACAGCGACATTGACAATTGACGAACAACCGGTATATGGTACTGCCACTATCCTCTCCGGAGGTACTACAAAACCAGATACTATCCAGTATATCCCCAATGCCGATTTGGAGAATTACTCTTTTGATCAACTGAAGTACACCGTAACATTGGCCGATGGCAGCGAATCGTCTTCAGCAATAGTGAAATTCAACATCCACAAAAATGCTTATGCATCAAAAGTTATTGCTTTCATGCCAGCTCCGGGACAATTCACGAATGAAGGTATCGCCCAAAAGAATTCAGCAGAAAAGACATTAGGAAATCAGGGAGGAATGATTAGCCTGGGATCGTTCGGTGGATACGTAATCTACGGATTCGACCAGCCAATAAAAAATGATCCTCGCCATCCTTATGGAGTAGACTTTACCGTTAGAGGTAACTCTTTCGTTGCCAATTTGTATGGTGTATGGACAGAACCGGGAGCAGTACAAGTCTGTCAGGACTTAAATGGTAACGGAATACCAGATCCGGACGAACCATGGTACGAATTAGCAGGATCGGACTATTGGCTTAGTACTACCAAACATAACGTAGAAATGACTTACTATAATCCAAGTTATGACAAACGTTATACTGTGCCCTGGACTACCGATAAGGGAGAATCCGGAGCCGTATTAAGCAATCAGTTCCACTCTCACTCTTATTTCCCGGATCCATTTGATTTCGAATGCGACCGCGATTCTCTGACATATAGTGGTAATATTATCCGTAGCTCTATTGACATGAGTTCACCTAGTTATATCGAATTCTATCGTGCACCAGCTTTCGGATATTGTGATAACAGAGGTTATAATAAAACAGATTTAACTATAGCCAGTAACCCTTATTATAATGATGAAAGAGGTAACGCAGCAGATGGTTTCGATATCAGCTGGGCTGTCGACAAAGACGGTAACCATGTAGAATTGGATCATGTGGACTTTGTAAAAGTATATTGTGCCGGTAGTGCCAATGCCGGATGGCTGGGAGAATGGTCAACAGAAGTTTTGGGAGTTGCCATCACTACTCCTGAGCCCGATTACGTTCCTAAAGATTATTATCTGAACTATATCGGTATCACTCAGTTGCAGGTCATCCGTGGACAAGAATGCCAATACGAAGGTTTCTTATTCAAAAATGGACGTCCGATACACGAAGGAGAGCAAAAATGGTGGTTATCGACCGATACAGTAGGTACTATTGACAATACAGGTAAATTCAGTGCTACCGGTCTCGGTAGTACTTGGATTTATTTTAGCCAAAAGGAAGATATACCACATGATTCTATCCAGATAGATGTAGTCGATCTGAAAAAGGTAGTCATCGATATTGAAGGAAACGCAAGTACGGTATCCAACGATAGCATAAATATGATATTAGGCGAAACTATCTATATCGAAACACAGTGTGAAGACAGCCGTGGCGAATCATTAAACGGACGTAACCGAAACCGTTACATTTACGAAAAATTCAGATGGACCACCTCTAATCCGGAGATTGGAATTATCAACAACGGTTCTTTCCACGGTAAAAAAGTAGGACGTACTATGTTACATGTATACTCTACCAGCAATCCAGAATTATCAGATTCAATATTGGTAATTGTAAACGACGTTCCCCAAATTACACCTATTTCCGATCCGCTCAAGATAGCTTACTACGAGCCTGAAGGAATATTAACCAGTAGCGCTCTCTTCACTGCCGGAAATAGCTCAACTATTTATTTGGAAGATGTAAAAGGTATTACAGAGAAGGTTTACACACTTGCAAAAAATGCCCTGAACTATCAGTATTCACAAGGTGAATACCTGACAGATACACTAACTTTCAACGTTACTCACTATGGTCAAAAGAAAACATTAAAATTACCTGTAATCTATGCACCAGATGTATTGGCATCCAGTCGTCGTTTGCTCTTTGCAGATAAGAATATAGTGAAAGCCTATGTTCCCGAAAGTAATGAAACAAAAGCAATCATAGCTGGTCTGAAAGCTGACAGTATCCATGCCCTGACTGCAGATGGAGCCTTTACATATATTGCTACTAATGATAGTCTCTACCGTTATAACACTCCTGGAGCTGAATGTACACACAAAGTACAGACACTCAACAAAGCAACTGTAGATAAATTATTAACCACCCGTAACTTGCTGATAGCCTCATCGCATACAGCAAATGAAACATATACCATATCCATCTACTATAAGACAGATATGGAACTGGTACGGACAATCAAACTATCTAAACCAATCCAAGACATGGTAGTAGTTGGCGATAACTTGTATCTCATCATCAGTAACGAAGAAAAGAGCGCTATGGGTATCATCAATCTAAATACTTTTGAACTTGAAAAAGAAGTAACTCTCAATACAAAAGGATTGAATACCAGTACACTCGTAGCCAAGGATAACATGATTTACGGTATTCGTGCCTATGATCCGGTAAAAGAAGAAGAGGCTTCCATCCTCGAATTCAACACTACTAATAATACTTCTACACTTATTCCTACAGGAGGTATTGAGGCATTCTTCGAAGGAGTACCTACAGCCATCAAACCGATGACAGGAGATTCTATCCTATTATCAAACTACAAAGGTTTCTCGGTTTACAATACCAAAAAACGCGAAATTCTTGACGGAACATTTATGGAAGGCCAACGTATCTATCCTACCGAAGCAATACGTGATACTACAAACGGTAATTATTATGTGGCATATGCCGACCAAGATGTAACTTATTACCAAGGGGCTATCTATGACAAAGATTTCAACAAACAGAAGGATATCTATAATTTAGGTAAAACACCAGCTAACTTACAAATGATGAACGACGTTGCCGATAATGAAGCGCCGAAAGTTTCGAAAGGTAGTGTCGGATACGGTTCTACTCCTTACGATCGTGCGACGGAACCGGGTAGTTATACTCTACAAAAATCAGCCTTTACCGACAAAGAAAACAACTATTCCATCTATGTAAGAAGCATCGAGCAGTATAACGATTGGCTCAATGTGAAAGGCTATAAAGACAACGGTGATATCGAACTGAAAATGTTCTATCGCGGTGATGTAGATAGCGACTCTCTCGTAACTTTCACTGTCGAAGCCATTGACAATGTCGGACTATCTGCCAGCCGTCAAGTTGAACTCAAGATTACGCCGGAGATCTACAAACCATTAGTAGTCAATGCCCTGAAAGATACGGCTATCACTACTAAAGTAGATACGCTAAGACTCAGTTTGAAAGATGTATTCAAATATCCTTCGACCAGCACTTGGGGAAAGACATTTACCAAAACTGTAGTAGCTAATGACAACCCGATCCTGATAACAGACAGCATTGATGTTACAACAGATTCACTTGTCCTCATTACAAGCAAAGGACAAACCGGAACTGCACAAATCACGCTGCGTTATACAGTAGCATTCAGTGAAGATAACTACATGTATGAATACGGCGGAAAGTATGTAGACACAAGTTTTGCCGTTAAAGTAAGTGCTCCGGTAGGTATCGAAGATACACAAATCGATGCAAACAGCATAGTAACGGTTCTGCAAAATCCATTCAAAGATCACCTTGTAGTGCGTGTTCAGGAAAACGGAACAGCTGAACTCTACAATGTAGCAGGACAAAGTATAATGATATTCAACCTGAAAGCTGGAGAAAATACGGTTAATACTACACAACTCGCTAACGGAACATATCTATTGAAGTATAAAGAGACAGTTGTAAAAGTAATTAAGCAGTAAAACTACTATAACGTATATAAAAAGTGAGAGGGGAGGCCGATAATCGGCCTTCCCTCATCTTTTTACTTGGACTCAACACTAATCAATAGTCAAATTTCTTAGCTATCTACAAAATAACCAAGCAATAAGCATATATTGCTATCAAATAATGGAGAATCCCCGACATACTTTTATAAGCAATTCTTTTTTACTATCCCCTTTTAGATTTTGGATACTGTATACTACATTCTGTGATAGATTTCATTGAACGGTACTCTCCCCCGTTCTCCCCAGATTCCTTTATTTCCATTTCGTATTCCACAAGGAATTACCATGTTTATTCCGGCACCGTGAGGTAGTTTCAGTAACTTTTTGATTCGTTTGCTATCAAAGCCTTCCAAAGGACAAGTATCATATCCTTCATTTGCCATAGCAATCATAAATGTTTGTGCAGCAAGTGCACAGGATTTATGAACGACCACACGCATATCACTTTCAGAAACTTCCCGCATCATCGGGCGGAATAAGCTGATACTCTTAGCCAGTATTACCCTCAAAAAGCCTAAGATTCCCAAAAAACGGGCGTAAATGAAAGGCATTAGTTTCCCATAATATAATTCCCGGTCTTTGATACGTTTCTCCTGACGTTCTTTCGGACTATTTCGCATGATATTTCCTTTTTCAAATTCAAGAACGGACTTTGCACGCTTCTTATACAGATCCTGACGTGTAACGAAAACAACTATTTCTGAAGCCGTAGCAGTAGCTGACTGCCCAAGACAGGCTTTTGAAATCTCCGCTAACAATTCGGGGTTCGTTATTTGGTAGAACTCCCACAATTGCATATTCGAGCTATTGGGAGCTAAAGTTGCTAATTGCAGACAGTGTTTCACCGTTTCCGGTTTTATTGGTTTTTCTTTATCAAAAACTCGTACGGAACGACGGAAGTTCAAGACCTCTTCTAAATTCATTTTATGCTCTATTTATTAAATTAGTTTCACTCAATTGTTACATAACAACTCTTACTATTATTGATAGTATCAGATACATAATATCCCGTCCTCATGTTGATAAGTAATCATGCAGAAACAGGTACAAATAATGTGCCAATTAGCCGCGCTATACAAAAGAGTATCGGTACAACACATCCAATTGGCACATTGACATATTGGCACATCACTCCATTGTTTATCAAATATCCAACTACTGACTCACATTAATAACATAAATACAAGTCAACTGTATTTCATCCGACCAGATTATTAACATAAATTCTATTACATTGAAGCAGGCATAAAAGAGTAAAACTCTCTGCTTATTGCAAGAATGCCTCCCTAAAGTTGAGACAAAACTTTAGGGAGGCATTCTTAAACTTACTCACAAACCTCACACAGAGGTAAAGGATATCAGGCAAGGAATGAAATCAATACGCCTGCAGCTACAGCCGAACCGATAACTCCGGAAATATTACTTGCCATGCAATACTGCAACACGTGATTCTTTGAATCGTACTTCAAAGCTATTTCATTTGCTACGCGACTTGCCATCGGCACAGCACTCAATCCCGTGGCACCGATCAACGGGTTAATCTTTTTCTTAGAGAATAGATTGAACAGTTTCACGAGGAAGATACCTCCGGTAATACTCAGGGCAAAAGCTAGGAAACCGCCGACTACAATACCGATAGTAGTCCAGTTCAGGAAAGCTTCGGCAGTCATGGTAGCACCTACGGAAAGCCCCAGAAAAATGGTTGCAGCATTCATAATGCTGTTGGAAGCGGCATCAAACAGACGGAAGGTATTGCTACCTATTTCCTTCACGAGGTTACCAAACATCAACATACCAATCAACGGTACAGCACTCGGCACAAAGAGAGCAACAACAGTAGTCACCGCAATCGGGAAGATGATTTTCAATACACGCAGATTTTTGATTTCCGTCTTTGAAGGATATTTCTTCTCCTGTTCTTTCATATTGATACTCAGCTCTTTTTTAGTACAGAGCAAACGGACTACCATCGGAATAATCACCGGAACCAGTGCCATATAAGAGTAAGCGGCAATAGCAATCGGTCCCAGCAAATGAGGAGCCAGTTTAATAGTGGTAAAGATAGCCGTAGGACCATCAGCTCCTCCAATGATACCCAATGAAGCTGCTTCCTGGGGAGTAAAACCGATCAGGATAGCTACCAGCAACACGGTAAAGATACCCAACTGAGCAGCTGCCCCGAATATAGAAAGATGCAGATTACGCAACATCGGTCCGAAGTCAGTCAACGCACCCACTCCCATAAATATAATAGGTGGCAGGAATCCCGTCTTTATCAACATATAATAGATGAAGTTCATGAGTCCTAACTCATGGGCAATGTCATGCAAAGGCATTTCCCAAATGCTCTTCATCACCCCATTCACCATCACCATACCGTTCTCATCGGCCTGAATGACCCCCATATCACCTCCTGGGAAGTTGGCAAGCAGTACACCGAAAGCAATAGGTACCAATAACAACGGTTCGTATTGTTTCTTAATACCTAAATAGAGCAGAACGAAAGCGATGGCATACATTATCAGAAACTGCGGTTCGGCAATGATATTGCTGAAAGCAGTCATATCGTATAAGTTTTCAAATATCTCGTTCATTATCCTATCTTCATTAATATGTCATCTTCAGAAACTGTATCTCCCGGATTACTGCAAATAGCCGTCACTGTACCACCAAACTCGGCACGAATGGCATTATACGTCTTCATAGCTTCCACATAGCAGAGCACATCTCCTTCTTTTACGGTATCCCCAACTTTCAATGCTGTCTCCTGTGCATTCTTTACAAGGAAGAATTTACCTTCCAACGGAGAAAGTACCTCTTTACCCTCACCTACCGGGGCAGCAGCAGGGGCAGCAGGAAGTTCGGCATCACCATAAGCCACAGTAACACGATAAGCCTGTCCGTCTACCTGCACAGTAAGTGTCTTGGGTTTCGCATCTTCCTGTGGAGATTTATCTCGTTCCGCACGACGTTTAGCCACATCTGCAAGGAAATCTTCTTTCGCTTTACCACTCTTATAAGCCTCGTATTGTGCAGGGTGCATGGCGTATTCAAAGAGCTCTTCGTCATCTTCACCTGTTTCCCATTTATTCTCTTTCATCAGCTTGCGATACTTATCAAGGTCATCCGGATAATTATCCTGCGGATCGCCTTCAAAGAATTTACGGCCTTCACGCTCTGCTTTCTCTATAATCTCAGGAGCCAATTTACCGGGCAAACGTCCTGCCTTGCCAAGTATCATATCCCAAATGTCATCGGCAATCATGCCCCAACGCTCTTTGCCTTTCTCCATAGCTATCACATTCATCATAGCTAAATTCTTAACATACTGGCTGAACGGTGTCACTAAAGGAGGATAACCGACACGCGGCCATACATAAGCTACTTCGTTGAAAAGCTTAATCAACAACTGATCCTGCGTCATGAAAGGCAGATTGTGTTTAGCTTTATATTTATTGATAGATTCCAGATTGGTTTCGAGATCGGCCATAAGGCTTCCCATCATACCACCCGGAAGCCCCGGAGCAATAAGCAGAGAGTTCATCAGACGATTCTTCGGACTGATGTAAAGTCCAAGAAAATCATCCATAAATTCCTGAATCATACCACGTACTTTCATGTACGCCTCCATATTTATTTCAGGCACCTTGAAACCGGCATCTTTCAGCATAGCCTGTACACTAAGCAAATCGGCATGCCCGGTACCCCAGGAAAGTGGTTCCATACCCACATCAATATAATCGCAGCCTGCCTCGCAAACTTCAAGAATGCTTGCCATATTAAAACCGGGTCCTGCATGACTATGATACTGCACAGGAATATCAGGATATGCAGCTTTTATATTGGCCACAATCTTTCCTAAAGAGACAGGACGTCCGATACCTGCCATATCTTTGATACAGATCTCATCTGCTCCCAGCTTTATCAGCTCCAAAGCCATATTAGTATAATACTCTACCGTATGGATGGGCGAGTGAGTAATACAAAGTGAACATTGTGAAATCATCCCGGCATCATGGGCATAGGTGATTGAAGGAGCAATATTACGGACATCATTTAGTCCGCAGAAAGTACGGGTAATATCTGTTCCCTGTGTTTTTTTCACTTTATAGAAGAGTTTGCGCACATCGGCAGGAACGGGGCTCATACGAAGTCCGTTTAGGGCACGGTCGAGCATATGGGTTTGAATACCGGCTTCATGGAAAGGCTTCGTCCATTCGCGGACAGCACGGTTGGGATTTTCACCAAACAACAGATTCACTTGTTCAAAACCACCACCATTGGTTTCAACACGGGCAAAACATCCCATTTCAATAATAGCAGGAGCTACTTTAACAAGCTGGTCTACACGAGGTACATATTTTCCGGCACTCTGCCACATATCTCTGAAAACCAGACTAAACTTGATTTCTCTTTTCATATTCTTTTAGTTGTGTCTTGATAATTTGTCAATTAAATAACGTGCCGGTGTATTACAGCCCTCATATAGCGCAGCCAATCGATACTATTGGCAAATTGGCACATTAATCTATTATTTATAATTTCTCTACCTTTGTCACTTTGCCCTTCCCCTGGGTTACTACATTAACAGCCGCAGTAATTGCAGCTAAGATATTCCCAGGAATAGGCACAGGAGCTTGCGAAGAAGTCTGTTTGACAGACACTACCTCTTCGGGAGCATATTTATTGACGAGTGAGATCAGTAATTTACCAAGATAAATGACGATAAGTAAAATAACGAACACGGTAGCCATACCAACTACCATCAGCAGAAACGCTGTCTCTAAGTTTTCCATATAATAAATTATTAGTTATTTAATCGGTTTCAAAAAAAATCGCTCGAAATTACCAATAAAAGAAGAAAAAATAAAGGCAGGAAAGAATAAAAAAAGCTAAATCGGAAGATCAGAGAAGGAAAAACAAGGAATAATAAGGCTTGTAATAGTGGACTATGACAATTTACGGTTCTGCTCACCAATCCGGATAAAACGCAGATTAACGCGAATTAGCACAGATTAAAGTGCTGATGTTCTTTTGCACCTGTGTTTTTGCGTTAATCTGCGTTAATCCGCGTTTCAACTAGGAAAATAGTACTCTGTGAAACTCTATGTCACTCTGTGGTGAACTCTGAACTCAGAACTCGCTGGTAAAGTGGAACTTTATCTTCTTAAAGTCCATCTGTGCCATTTGCAATACATAGTTGGAGTCTGCCAGAAATACGTCCCTCCCCTCACGGTCTTTTGCCATGAACTGATATTTACGTTTCTTGAATGCTTCCAGCTCTTCGGCATCTTCACTTTCAATCCAACAAGCTTTGTATAGGCTTATCGGTTCCCAACGACAAGACGCATTATATTCATTCAACAAACGATACTGGATCACCTCAAACTGAAGTTGACCAACCGTACCAATAATCTTCCGTCCATTAAACTGATTGACGAACAACTGTGCCACACCCTCGTCCATCAACTGATCAACTCCCTTGGCCAGTTGTTTCTGCTTCATAGGATCGGCATTCTCAATATACTTAAACATTTCGGGCGAGAAACTCGGCAAACCACGGAAGTGCAATTGCTCACCTTCTGTCAGCGTATCACCAATTTTAAAAGTACCATTGTCCGGCAAACCAATAATGTCACCTGCATACGCCTCATCAATTGTAGTCTTGCGCTGGGCCATAAACTGTGTAGGCGACGAAAAACGCATCGTTTTACCATGACGCACATGCAGATAAGGAGCATTACGGGTAAACTTACCCGAACAGATCTTACAGAAAGCAATACACGAACGATGGTTCGGGTCAATATTAGCGGTAATCTTAAAGATAAATCCGGTAAACTTCGGTTCATCCGGTTCCACCTCACGTTCTTCTGCCTGTACAGGACGGGGACTGGGAGCTATCTCTACAAAGCAGTTGAGTAGTTCCTGCACACCAAAGTTATTCAATGCCGAACCAAAGAACACAGGTGCACAATCTCCTGCCAGATAAGTCTCATTATCAAATTCAGGATAAACACCTTCAATCAGTTCCAGATCACCACGCAGTTTGTCTGCCAGTGTGGCACCAATCTGGTTGTCCAGTTCTTCACTATTGAGATCTACTGCAATCTTCTCTGTCACCACCTGCTTGGAAGGCTGATAGAGATCTAACTTATTCTCATATATATTATATACACCTTTAAAACGGGCTCCCTGTTCGATAGGCCATGACAACGGGCGAACCTGAATCATTAGTTCTTCTTCCAGTTCGTCCAGCAGGTCAAACGGATCCTTACCCTCACGGTCCATCTTATTGACGAAGATGATAACAGGTGTCTTACGCATACGACACACCTCCATCAGCTTGCGGGTTTGTGTTTCCACACCTTTCGCACCGTCTACTACAATGATAACGCTATCTACAGCGGTCAACGTACGATACGTATCTTCGGCAAAATCCTGGTGACCCGGAGTATCGAGAATGTTAATTTTATAATCGCGGTAATCGAACTCCATCACGGAGGTAGTTACTGAAATACCACGCTGTTTTTCAATCTCCATCCAGTCCGATGTAGCCGTTTTCTTTATTTTATTACTCTTTACGGCACCTGCCACCTGTATCTGTCCACCAAAAAGCAACAACTTTTCAGTCAATGAGGTCTTACCGGCATCCGGATGTGCAATAATGGCGAATGTACGCCTTCTCTGTATTTCTGAATTATCTGCCATACAATAAATTAATCATTCAATAGTGCCATGCAACGCGCAAGGCTCTCTTCCCAATGGGGAATTTCAATATCAAAAGTGGTTTTAATCTTCGTTTTGTCAAGCACCGAATAGTGTGGGCGAGCCGCTTTCGTGGGATAGTCTGCCGTATGCAACGGACGCACCTTGCAAGTAGTGATACCTGCCAGACGATGAATTGTTTTTGTAAAATCATACCAGGAGCACACTCCTTCGTCACTAAAGTGATAAACACCACGCACTATACCTTTATTAATAACGGCATAGATGGCACGTGCCAGATCATTGGCATAGGTAGGTGTTCCCACCTGATCAAAAATCACACCCAATGCTTCGCGCTCACGCCCCAAGCGTATCATTGTCTTCACAAAGTTATTGCCATAAATAGAGTAGAGCCATGCCGTACGGATAATGACAGCTTTTTCACAACCATCCATCACCGCCTGTTCACCTGCCAGTTTGGTAGAGCCATATACAGAGGCCGGACAAGTTGGTTCTTCTTCTGTATAAGGAATATGGGCCGTTCCGTCAAAAACGTAATCTGTAGACACCTGTATGATAGCCGCACCCCGGCGTTGGGCAGCACGGGCAAGATATCCCGGTGCAATATGGTTCAATTTGTCACATAGCTCACGATTGTCTTCCGCATTGTCCACCGCAGTATAAGCAGCACAATTCACAATCAATTCGATTTCATTCTCTGCAACAAAAGCCTCAATCGCTTCTTCATTACAGATATCGAGTTCCTGTACATCCGTAAAGAAATAAGTGTGTTGTGTATTTTCCGCAGAAAGTACCTTCATTTCGTTACCTAACTGTCCGTTGGCTCCGGTTATCAATATATTCATAATCAATAATTTTTCAATGCGCTAATATGCCAATGTACCAATTACCATACGACGCGTCGTTACAGCACAGCCAATTAACACATTGGCATATTATTTAATTGGCACATTATTTTATTCTAATTCCAGTTCTCCTTTTTTATCCTTATCATAGTAGTTTGCCAACATCGAAAGAAAGCTACTGATAGACTCTATTGCCTTTGTAGTACCTTCGCTCAGCTCTTTCTTTTGCAAACGCAATAACATGACTCCATACAAGGCTTCAAAACAAGTTTCCAGTTCGGGCTCTTCCTTCTTACCGCTTTTACTGCGCAGTTCTACTATAAAAGGTAGCGCTTTGAAGTAAGCAGCATTATAAAACGGAAATTTCGGGGAAGCAAGCAGTGCGTTATGTAAATCTGTCAGGTTAATGATGATATTCTTATTAATTTGCAAATGGCCTTTCTCGAGGACATTTTCCTCACGCATCATAGTGATGAGATTGCCATACCATTCACACAATGCCGGACGGTCTTCTTCCGGATAACGGGCAATAATGTTTTGTTCTACCCGGTCAAGGTCACAACCATTGGCACGAATCAGATCTTCTACTTGCCACATATATATAAGGTATTCGGCAATATTCTTTTCTTTCAGTTGCTGTGCTATTTTCATCTCTTCAATATCTCTGTCTTAAGTTCAATAAATTGATTCTCCCAGCAGGGTATAGATTAATCCCACTACGGATACCAGCATAACAATGCTGCCTATGATACGGTTCAGAATCCAGATACCGCGTAGATTGAACTTTTTACGCACTTTATTGACGAAAAAAGTAATTCCGAACCACCAAGCCAATGCACCTACGGCTATAGCCAGATATCCGGTAATTGTCTCAAATAGCAACACCCCAAGCTGCAAAAAAGCAAAACGGGCAAAAAGACCAATAAACAGGAAGATGATGAGTGGATTGGAAAGAGTGACGGCAAAAGCCGTGACGAAATTATGAAAATAAGAACCTTTGTTGGTAGACGCCGGACGAATGGATTTGACCGGATTGCTACGAAATGTATAAATTCCAAAAAGAAGCAACATAATGCTTCCCAATAATTGCAGATAGAAAATATTTTTATCAATATAGTCGAAGATAAAACTCATTCCGTACCCCGTCAGCAAGGCATAAGCAATATCGCTCAAAGAGGCTCCCAATCCGGTCACAAATCCATACCAACGCCCTTTATTCAAAGTGCGCTGAATACAAAGGACTCCAACCGGCCCCAACGGAGCAGAGACAATAACGCCGATAGCAAAGCCCTTTATCAGTATATCGAGAATTGTTTCTATCTGATTCATGTCGCAAATATCGCACTTTTTTATGAGACGGACATAGGTTATTAACGTTTTTTCGATTGAGTTTATGCGAGAAAAGTTGTTACGGGCTACAGATTTACAGCCAAACCACCTAAAGAAGCAAAAATGTCACGAACCGTAGAGAACATAATTCGATAACACAAAACCCGCTACAGTCGCATTTGAATCGATCGGCTCTACCCTAAAACGACCAGAACCGGAAAACACCTTTTTACAGCGTTTACAACATCGCTGTGAAAAAACCATGAACAAAACTTTTCACCGTAAATATATAAAAACACTACTATAATATAGTATAAATGGAGAAGCTAGTACTAAAAGGAAAAAGAAGAAGAAAGAAAAATGCGGGTTGCCCTCCATCCAATTACCGGTTGTATGAAAAAACAGCTCATAACTTCAAGATACCAATGAATTTGTTTATCTTTGCACCGTAAAGAAAACGAGACTAATCTTCGTATCCAGAAGAAGCTTCAATCGTTAAATCGTAAATCGTTAAATCGTAAATATAAAACATGATTCTTTTTTTCAGAACCCCTTCCAAGAGTGTGATTGCCGTAGAGAGCAACCAACCGCTCACCCTGGACGATAGTAAGAAACTCTGCTGGCTATTTGGAGAAGCCAAAGCGGAAAGTGAAGAAAACCTGAAAGGTTGTTTCGTTGGGCCACGCCGCGAAATGATCACTCCCTGGAGTACAAATGCTGTAGAAATTACCCAGAACATGGGCATTGAAGGCATCAATCGCATCGAAGAGTATTTCCCCGTGAAAGATGAAAATGCGGATCGTGACCCTATGTTACAACGCATGTACAAGGGATTGGATCAGGATGTGTTTACTACCAACCGCCAGCCGGAACCAATCATCCACATTGAGGACCTGGAAGTATACAACGAAAAAGAAGGCCTTGCCCTTTCCAAAGAAGAAATGGACTACCTGAAAAAGGTAGAAAACGATCTGGGACGTAAACTCACCGACTCAGAAGTCTTTGGTTTCGCACAGATCAACTCGGAACATTGCCGTCATAAAATCTTCGGCGGAACGTTCATCATCGACGGTGTAGAGCAGGAATCATCGCTCTTCCAGATGATAAAGAAAACTACACAGGAAAATCCCAACAAGATTATTTCAGCTTACAAAGACAACGTAGCATTCGCAGAAGGTCCGGTAGTAGAACAGTTTGCTCCGGCAGACCATTCCCAACCCGACTTCTTCCAGATAAAAGATATTAAAAGTGTGATCTCACTGAAAGCAGAAACACACAATTTTCCTACTACCGTAGAACCTTTCAATGGTGCATCCACCGGTACGGGTGGTGAAATACGCGACCGTATGGGTGGCGGTAAAGGTTCATTGCCGATTGCCGGAACAGCTGTTTACATGACTTCTTATCCCCGTACAGACGAAGAACGCAGTTGGGAAGATATCCTACCTGTACGCCAATGGTTGTATCAGACTCCGGAACAGATTCTGATCAAAGCCTCTAATGGTGCAAGTGACTTTGGTAATAAGTTCGGTCAACCACTGATCTGCGGTTCGGTATTGACTTTCGAACATAAAGAGAACAACGAGGTATATGGCTACGACAAGGTTATCATGCTTGCCGGTGGTGTAGGTTATGGTACACAGCGCGACTGCTTGAAAGGAAAGCCCGAAGCCGGTAACAAAGTAGTTGTCATCGGTGGTGACAATTACCGTATCGGACTCGGTGGCGGTTCTGTATCATCCGTTGATACAGGCCGTTATAGTAGCGGTATTGAGCTGAATGCCGTACAACGTGCCAATGCTGAAATGCAGAAACGTGCCAACAATGTGGTACGTGCCCTTTGTGAAGAAGATGAAAATCCGGTAGTTTCTATCCATGACCACGGTTCAGCCGGTCATGTCAACTGCCTTTCGGAACTTGTTGAAGAATGTGGCGGACTGATAGACATGAGTAAATTACCGATTGGTGACAAAACCCTGTCAGCCAAAGAAATCATAGCCAATGAGTCACAAGAGCGTATGGGACTTCTCATCAAAGAAGAAGCCATAGAACATGTGCGCAAGATTGCCGAACGTGAACGTGCTCCGATGTATGTGGTAGGTGAAACAACCGGTGACCATCGCTTTGCTTTCCAACAGGCTGACGGTGTACGCCCGTTCGATCTGGCTGTAGAGCAGATGTTCGGTTCATCTCCCAAAACATACATGATAGACAAGACCGTAGAACGCCACTACGAAATGCCACAATATGAACTCCCTAAACTACACGAATACCTCACAAACGTATTGCAACTGGAAGCTGTGGCCTGTAAAGACTGGTTGACGAACAAGGTAGACCGTTCTGTAACAGGCAAAGTAGCCCGCCAGCAATGCCAGGGAGAAATTCAGTTGCCATTGAGCGACTGTGGTGTCGTAGCCCTAGACTATCGTGGCGAAAAAGGTATCGCTACCTCTATCGGACATGCGCCTCAGGCTGCACTTGCCGATCCTGCGGCCGGTTCTATCCTATCCGTCAGCGAAGCATTGACCAATCTGGTATGGGCACCCATGGCAGAAGGTATGGACAGCATCTCTCTGTCAGCCAACTGGATGTGGCCGTGTCGTTCCCAGGAAGGTGAAGACGCCCGTTTGTATACAGCCGTAAAAGCATTGAGTGATTTTTGCTGTGCGCTGCAAATCAATGTCCCTACCGGAAAAGACTCTCTATCTATGACACAAAAATACCCCAATGGCGAGAAAGTTATTTCTCCGGGAACAGTGATTGTTTCTGCCGGTGGTGAAGTGTCTGACATAAAGAAGGTGGTTTCTCCGGTATTGGTAAACAATGAAAAAACAACACTTTATCATATCGACTTCAGTTTTGATACACTGAAACTGGGCGGATCGGCTTTTGCACAGTCGCTTGGCAAAGTAGGTGACGAAGTACCTTGTGTACAAGATGCCGAATACTTCCGAGATGCATTTATGGTTGTACAGGAACTTGTAAACAAAGGATTACTCCTTGCCGGACACGACATCTCTGCCGGTGGTCTGATCACTACTTTGCTTGAAATGTGTTTTGCCAACGTAGAAGGTGGTCTTGAAATTAACCTCGACAAAATAAAAGAGACCGATATAGTGAAAATTCTTTTTGCGGAAAATCCGGGTATCGTTATCCAAATTGCCGATAAGCACAAGGATGAAGTGAAAAAGATTCTCGAAGATGCAGGTGTAGGCTATATCAAATTAGGAAAACCAACTGACGAACGTCATATCCTGGTATCTAAAGGAGATGCCACTTACCAATTCGGTATCGACTATATGCGCGACGTATGGTATGCTTCTTCTTATCTGTTGGATCGCAAACAATCTATGAACGGTTGCGCCAAGAAACGTTTTGAGAATTACAAGATGCAACCGCTGGAGTTCGCATTCATGCCGGAATTTAAAGGAAAGTTGTCACAATACGGCATCACTCCGGACCGTCGTACACCAAGTGGTATCCGTGCTGCCATCATCCGTGAGAAAGGTACAAACGGTGAGCGTGAAATGGCTTACTCACTCTATCTGGCAGGCTTCGACGTGAAAGATGTAACAATGACCGACCTCATCAGCGGACGCGAGACACTGGAAGATGTAAACATGATTGTTTACTGTGGCGGCTTCTCGAACTCGGATGTATTGGGCTCTGCCAAAGGCTGGGCAGGAGGCTTCCTGTTTAATCCGAAAGCCAAAGAGGCACTCGATAAATTCTATGCTCGCAAAGACACCCTGTCATTAGGTATCTGTAACGGTTGTCAGTTGATGATGGAGTTGGGACTTATCAATCCGGAGCACAAAAAGCAAGGTAAGATGCTTCACAACGAATCTCATAAGTTTGAATCTACTTTCATTGGGCTGACCATCCCTACTAATCGCAGTGTCATGTTTGGCTCATTAAGTGGTAGCAAACTAGGTATCTGGGTAGCCCACGGAGAAGGAAAATTCTCACTTCCTTACGAAGAGGATAAATACAACGTAGTTGCCAAATATTCTTATGATGAATATCCGGGTAACCCGAATGGTTCAGATTATTCAATAGCCGGATTGGCAAGCGAAGACGGACGCCATCTGGCAATGATGCCTCACCTGGAACGTGCTGTTTTTCCTTGGCAAAACGCATATTACCCGGCAGACCGTGTAAACAGCGATCAGGTAACACCATGGATCGAAGCATTTGTCAACGCACGCAAGTGGGTGGAAAAGAACATGAAATAAACTTTTATATTACATTTATATGTCAAAGGCTGTCACCACACAAAAGTGACAGCCTTTTTGTTTTCGTAATAACGAGAAAAACAACCTCATTTCTTTCTAATATCAGAACAGAAACATCGGCATATTCACATTATGCAACGTTTGAATACATTAGACAAGCAGACAACGCAAAGCGAATCGCTATCTTATGGAAATATTTTGTTATATCAAAAATACTTCTTAATTTTGTGTCTGAATCCCCCTCTAGAAAGCTAAGTTCTGTAACTCTAAATGTCTTACTAACATGAAAAAATGGCTTTTTCTCTTATTATTGTTTCCGCTTACTTGTATAGCACAGACCTATAAATACATCGGAGTAGAAGATGGTCTGAGTAACAGACGGGTGTACGCTATCCAAAAAGACCGGAAAGGCTATATATGGTTTCTCACACACGATGGAATAGACCGTTATAACGGTAAAGAATTTAAACATTACAAATTACAGGACGGAAAAGAAGAAAGCGGTTCTTTACTTAATTTGAACTGGCTGTATATTGATACGGAAGGAACTCTTTGGGAGATAAGTAAAAAAGGACGTATCTTTCGTTACGACACAATGCACGATACTTTCATACTGGAATATAAACTTCCCGTTGTAGAGAATAAAGATCTACCTGCACCGGTCAGTCATAGTTTCATTGATGACAATCACAATATATGGTTATGTTGTGACGAAACAATCTTTTTGTATAATACAAAGTCACAAGAAGTATCCCAGCTGAAAAACACAATAGAAGAGACCATCACAGATATCGCTCAGATAGACAAAACGCGCTTTTTTATCGCTACTGAAGAAGGAATACACTATGCCGAATTAAAAGGTGAAACACTTACTCATGTGCATTGTGATAAACTGGACAACATCGCTATCCAAATGAACAAGCTGTACTTTAACCCTAAAGTACGAAAACTATACATAGGAACCTTCCAACGTGGTATTTTCGTATATGACATGAATACCAAACAAATCAGTCAGCCCAAAGAAAGTCTCAGAGATATCAGCATCAATACCATTAAACCGCTGAATGACAAAGAACTTCTCATTGCCACAGACGGTGCAGGAGTATTCAAAATGAACATGGATTCATATCACACCACTCCATACGTCGTTGCTGACTACAATAAAAATAATGCTATGAACGGTAATAGCATTAATGATATCTATGTGGATGATGAAGACCGTATCTGGCTGGCAAATTATCCCATAGGTGTAACTGTGCGCAACAATCGCTACTCAAGCTATAACTGGATAAAACATTCTATCGGAAACAAGCAGTCGCTGGTCAACGACCAAGTGAATAGTATCATTGAAGATTCTGACGGTGACCTGTGGTTTGCTACTAATAACGGTATCAGTCTTTATTATTCTAAAACCGGGCAATGGCATTCTTTTCTGAGTTCTTTTGATCCAGATCCCCAAAACAAGAACCATATATTTATCACCCTGTGTGAAGTGACTCCCGGGATAATCTGGGCAGGAGGATATAGTTCGGGAATCCACCAGATAAACAAAGGAGATTTATCTGTGGAATACTTTGCCCCCTCCTCATTTGCCAATCTGAACATACGTTCGGACAAGTATATACGTACTATAATAAAAGACTCACAGGGAAGTATATGGTCGGGAGGATACTATAATCTTAAAAAGATTGATTTAAAAACAAAATCGATACAACCTTATCACGGCTTGAACTCCATTACAGCTATTGTAGAAAAAGACAGTACACAAATATGGATAGGAACAGCCACAGGACTATTCCTTCTGGACAAGAAGTCAGGAAGTTTTGAACGTATCAAACTACCTGTTGAATCAACTTATATTTATTCATTATTCCAGGCGCATAATGGGAGTTTATACATCGGAACGAGCGGTTCGGGATTGCTGATATACGATCCTAATACCAAGCTATTCACCCATTATTATACGGACAACTGTGCACTCATATCAAATAATATATATACCATACTTTCTGATCAAGAACAAACCATATTTATCAGTACAGAAAACGGGTTGGTCAGTTTCAATCCGCAAGTGAAAACATTCCATAACTGGACTAAAGAACAAGGGTTGATGACCATTCATTTCAATGCAGAATCAGGTATATTACGTAGTAATAACAACTTCATTTTCGGAAGTTCGGACGGAGCTGTAGAGTTTCATAAGGACATGAAAATACCAAGAACGTATTCATCAAAGATGGTTTTCAGCGATTTCAGTCTCTTTTATCAGACCCTATACCCAGGAGATAAAAATTCACCATTGAAAGAAGATATAGACGAAACTCATACACTAAAATTAGAGTATGATCAGAATATATTTTCTATCAAGGTATCGTCTATCAATTATGACTACCCGTCCAATATTCTCTATTCTTACAAAATGGAAGGATTTTATGACGAATGGAGCCGCCCCGGAAATGAAAACATCATTCGTTTTACTAACCTTAGCCCGGGAGAGTATATGTTGCGCGTACGAGCTGTTTCCAATGAAGATAAACGGATTGTATTGGAAGAACGTGAAATGAAAGTCATCATAGCACAACCTATCTGGCTTTCATTATGGGCACTATTATTTTATACAATTCTCATAGGACTTATCAGCGCTATTGTAATTCGCGTCATCATTCTTAGAAAACAAAGAAAAGTGTCAGACGAAAAGATTCACTTCTTTATCAATACAGCACACGACATTCGTACCCCACTCACTCTGATCAAAGCACCTTTGGAGGAGCTGCGTGAGAAAGAACAACTCAGCAAAGATGGTATAGCAAATACAAATACGGCATTACGCAACGTTAATGCTTTGTTACGACTGACTACCAATCTGATTAACTTTGAACGGGCTGACGTCTATTCTTCAGAACTATATATCTCAGAATACGAGCTTAACACATATATGGAGGAAACATTCAATGCATTCCGTCCATACGCCACAGTAAAGCATATCAACTTCACGTATGAAAGTAATTTCCGCTATCTGAATGTATGGTTTGATAAGGAAAAGATGGATTCAATACTGAAAAACATCATATCCAATGCCTTAAAATACACACCCGAGAGTGGCAGTGTACATGTATTTGTCAGTGAAAACGAGGATACATGGAGTGTGGAAGTAAAAGATACAGGTATAGGTATCCCTGCCAATGAACAGAAGAAACTATTTAAGATTCATTTCCGGGGAAGTAATGCCATCAATTCTAAAGTGACAGGTAGTGGCATTGGACTAATGCTCGTGTGGAAGCTCGTACACCTGCACAAAGGGAAAATACACCTGAATAGCATCGAGCACCAGGGTTCGATAATTAAAGTATCATTCCCTAAAGATAATAAGCAATTCAAGAAAGCACATCTGACGGTGAAAAGCCGGGAGAAGAAAGAAGATGAACAGGGTATCTATAGTAATAGTTCGCCGGAAATTTATGAAAATGCCCAAAGCGTGTATAATGAAAATCGTCAACGCTTACTGATTGTTGAGGATAATGATGAGTTACGTAATTACCTGGGACATACTCTCTCAGAAACATACACCATACAGATGTGCAGCAATGGTAAAGAAGCTCTTACCATTGTAAAAGAGTATAAACCGGAATTAATCATCTCAGACATTATGATGCCTGAGATGCGTGGAGACGAATTGTGCGCAGCAATTAAAAATGATATCGAGACTTCACATATTCCTATCATTCTACTTACTGCACTGAACGATGAAAAGAACATCCTTGAGGGATTAAAGATCGGTGCTGATGAGTATGTTGTGAAACCCTTCAATATAGGTATACTAAAAGCAACAATCACAAACTTACTGACTAACCGTGCTTTGTTGCGTAATAAATATGCCAACCTCGAACTGAGTGACAATGAGGAAGAGGAAGAATGCATCAATTGCTCAAAAGATATAGACTGGAAATTCATTGCTACCGTGAAGAAAAGCGTGGAAGACAACATGGATAACCAAGCCTTCAACGTGGATGTGCTTTGCACATTATTGAACATGAGCCGTACAAGCTTTTACAATAAAATTAAAGCACTAACAGATCAGGCTCCGGCAGATTATATCCGCCTGATTCGATTGAAACGAGCTGCCCACCTATTAAAGACAGAGAAATATACAATTACTGAGGTAGCTGAAATGACTGGTTTTAATGATGCTAAATACTTCCGCGAAGTGTTCAAAAGGCACTTCAAAGTAAGTCCCAGCAGATATATGAAGGGAGAAGATAATAAAAATACCAAAGAAGAAGAGGAAGAATATTAATGCAGCAGAATGGAAAAGTATAAACATTCTGCCCACAATATTATACTTAAATAAAATGAATATTTATTTTGAAACATTCGGCATCTTTTTCAAAATAGGTGCTTTTACTATTGGTGGCGGTTACGCAATGGTTCCGCTTATAGAAAATGAAATCGTAACTAAACGAAAATGGATCACCCAGGATGATTTTATTAATCTGTTGGCTATCTCTCAATCAGCACCCGGTATCCTGGCTGTGAATATTTCTATATTTATAGGTTACAAACTAAAAGGAATTCCGGGAAGTATCATCACTGCACTGGGTACTATTCTACCCTCGTTTATCATCATTCTGGCTATTGCCCTGTTTTTCCACAACTTTCAGGACAATGTGATCGTAGAACGGATCTTCAAAGGAATCCGCCCCGCAGTAGTTGCTCTGATTGCTGCGCCTACATTCAGCATGGCAAAGTCAGCACATATCAGCCGCTACAACATCTGGATTCCTGTGGTCTCCGCATTACTGATCTGGCTACTGGGCTTCTCTCCTATCTGGATTATCATCATAGCAGGAGTAGGCGGATTCTTGTGGGGGAAGCTTAAAAAGAGTGATTAGCGGATTAGTGATTAGTGATTAGTGCCGTGCGGCATTACAGCGCAGCCCACTTATCACTAATTACTAATCGCTTATCACTAATTACTAATCACTTATCACTAATCGTTTATCACTCATTTCATGATTTACTTACAACTTTTCTATACTTTCTTTAAAATCGGGCTTTTTGGCTTTGGAGGTGGATATGCAATGCTATCCATGATACAAGGAGAAGTAGTTACCCGTTACAATTGGGTTAGTTCACAAGAGTTTACCGACATTGTGGCTATCAGCCAAATGACTCCGGGACCTATCGGAATCAATGCAGCAACCTATGTAGGATTCACTTCAACAGGAAGTATATGGGGATCGGTTATAGCAACTTTTGCAGTAGTGTTGCCTTCATTCATTTTAATGCTAACCATCAGTAAATTCTTTCTAAAGTATCAGAAACATCCTGCTGTTGAGTCGGTATTCAGTGGACTACGCCCAGCCGTAGTAGGATTACTGGCATCAGCAGCACTCGTACTGATGAATACGGAAAACTTCGGATCACCCACGAAAGACACTTATACATTTGTAATCAGTGTTATTATCTTTCTGGTAGCTTTTATAGGGACAAAAAAATATAAGGCGAACCCCATATTAATGATTATAGCTTGCGGAATAGCAGGGTTGATACTTTATTGAATTGACAGTGGACAATTGACAATTGACAGTTACTATGCAGCGTGATACGCAGTCCACTGTCAATTGTCCACTGTCAATTCTTATAGTTTAACTTTCTTATCTACCGATTTGGATTCATTATGCAAACGGTCAAGAGCCGTCACAACATAACGATATTTGGTTTTCCCATTCTCATAGGGCAATTTATAAAAGTTATTGCGGGTAATAGCTACGATGTGTGAAGGGTCATCAATGTTCACCTTTTCCTTATTATCAAAACGATAAACCACATATTGCACAGCTTTATCCATCTCATCTTTAGCTTTAGGAGCCGTCCAGAAGAGCATATAGCCATCGGCCGTCCATACTTTCTTCACTTTACGAACTTTACCAGGCGCTTCATTATCCATAAAGTCAAAAACTGGAATCAGAGCCGGATATTTATGATATTCTTGTGTTAATGCATCCCGATACTTACCAGCATTCTCCACTACAGCACTGGCAGGCCATTGACAACTTCCACCAATTGTTTGATAAGCACGCTGTAAAGCCATCTTGCGGGGAAGCTGATTGACAGAAGGATTATTCGGATCGGCATGCTGAACTGTATTCATCACAGACTGACCAATAAATAACGGGCGATTTTCCGTATTCTTAGCCCACCACTTCACCAATGTTTCATAATCGGCACGCGGATGTCCGATCTCCCAATATATTTGTGGAATATTGTAATCTATCCAACCCTGACGCGCCCAAAGAAGAACATCAGCATACAAATCATCATAATTCTGCAGACCATTTGTCTTACTACCCAACGGATCAGTCTTTTCATTCCGGTAAATACCAAAAGGACTGATACCAAACTTCACCCATGGTTTTAGCTCCCGAATAGTTTCATGAATCTTTTTTATCAGAACATTGACATTACTACGACGCCAGTCGGCTTTATTAGTAAATCCGCCACCATAACGGGCAAAACTGGCATCATCAGGAAAATCTTTCCCCGCAATAGGATAGGGATAGAAATAATCATCCATATGAATGGCATCTACGTCGTAACGGGATACAATATCGGTAATAACCATGCAGATATGCTTACGGCTTTCAGGCAAGGCAGGATCGAAGTATAATTGGTTTCCATAAGTAACAAACCATTCCGGATGAATATTGTACACATGATTAGTAGCCAGATCACTATTCAGATTTGTTTTTGTACGGTACGGATTAATCCAGGCATGAAACTCCATACCTCGTTTATGACATTCATCAATCATAAATTGCATAGGATCCCAATAAGGAGAGGGAGCTTGTCCCTGCACCCCCGTCAAAAAACGGCTCCAGGGTTCCAGTTGTGAAGCATACAATGCATCTGCCTCAGGACGCACCTGAAAGATTATAGCATTAATACCAGCTTTCTGCAAAGAGTTCAACTGCTCTATAAGCGTTTGTTTCAGCTTTTCGGCAGGCATACCCTTGAATTGCCCATTAACGGTTTGTATCCATGCAGCACGAAATTCACGTTTCGGATAAGCAGTACCCGGGGGCTGTGCTCCTACTCCCAAAGACAAGAGAAGGACAAACAAAATAGTAAAGGTTCTCAGATTCATATGTTTATTCTCAATCTATTATATAGGGCGCAAAGATAATGCAAACCGAGAGTAGAATAAAATGAACGAGTTCATTTTTTATGCCAAGGTGCAGCTTATCT